>Ga0214544_1001214_pt1 | contig 52523 bp, 49 predicted proteins | sample CNSS3metaG_FD_160074 | JGI IMG/M metagenome (GOLD analysis project Ga0214544, IMG submission 160074) | Root nodule microbial communities from cowpea collected in UCLA plant growth center, Los Angeles, California, USA - CNSS3 | ecosystem: Host-associated > Plants > Roots > Nodule | place: USA...
GCGCTGCCTTCTCGCGACCAAGACCCGGTGTGCGGCCTTGAAAGATCCATCCGCAAGAAGATTGCGAATGAGCAGCGAAAACTTCCCGCATATTACGTAAAGTGCTGTACCGGGGACATGGAATATTCATGACACCTGCTTGCAGCCCTGAAGCAGAGACAATCGATTTGACCTCCCGCGCATCTAAAACGTTGCAGTTGGAAGTGCTCGGCGCATAATTCCTGACCGGCACCTGGTCGAAAGGGCGCGCGGGATTTCGTCGCGGAGAGGTGCAACCTATGCGATAATCAGGAGCTTATCATGTAAGAGAGGATGCAGGAACCGCCTTGCCTTTTGCGCGAAATTGCACTTCTCTCCTGCGATCAACCACACTTCAAAACGAGGGGAAGGAGAAGAAAAATGACTTCACACAAACTCAGGCTCAGCGCCGCTGCGCTCATCGGCTCGCTACTTATCGGCGTAAGCCCGGCGCTCGCCGAGGCCGTCCTGCATCGCGGCAATGCCGGCGAGCCGCAGACCCTCGACCAAGCGCACACCTCGATCAATATCGAAGAATTCATCCTCAAGGATCTCTATGAGGGCCTCACCATTTACGACGCCGCCGGCAAGATCATCCCCGGTGCCGCCGAGACCTGGGATCTGTCGGATGACGGTATCGTCTACACCTTCAAGCTGCGCGCCGATGCCAAGTGGTCCGACGGCTCGCCGGTGACGGCCGAGGATTTCGCCTTCTCGTTCCGTCGTGTCGAGGACCCGAAGACGGCGGCCGAATATGCCAACATCCTTTTCCCGATCAAGAACGCGGAAAAGGTCAACAAGGGCGAGCTGCCGGTCGACCAGCTTGGCGTGAAGGCGGTGGACGAGAAGACGCTCGAAATCACCCTCGAACGCCCGACCCCGTTCTTCCTCGAACTGCTTGCACACCAGACCGCGCTTCCCGTCAGCAAGGCGAGCGTCGAGAAGAATAGCGCTGATTTCGTCAAGCCCGGCGTCATGGTCTCGAACGGTGCCTTCCGCCTGACCGCGCATGTTCCGAACGACAGCCTGACGGTCGAGAAGAACACGCATTATTGGGACGCCGCCAATGTCAAGCTCGACAAGGTGATCTTCTATCCCATCGACGACCAGGCGGCCTCGGTCCGCCGCTTCGAGGCGAAGGAGATGGACCTTGTCTACAATTTCTCCGCCGACCAGATCGACCGGCTGCGCAAGTCCTATGGCGATCAGGTCCATGTCTCGCCGACGCTTGCGACCTACTACTACGCCTTCGACACCCGGCAGGAGCCTTATAGCGACGTGCGCGTTCGCCGGGCGCTCTCGATGGCGGTCGACCGCGATTTTCTCGCGAATGAGATCTATAGCGGTTCGCAGGTTCCGGCTTACTCCATGGTGCCGCCAGGCATCGAGAGCTATGGCGAACCGTCCAAGGCGGATTTCGCAGATACGTCCCAGCTCGATCGTGAGGACAAGGCAATCGAGCTGATGAAGGAAGCCGGCTACGGCGAGGGCGGCAAGCCGCTCAGCATCGAAATTCGCTACAATACCAACCCGAACCACGAACGGGTTGCAACGGCCGTCGCCGACATGTGGAAGAACACCTTCGGCGCTGAGGTTTCGCTGGTCAATCTCGACGTTTCGTCGCACTACGCCTATCTGCAGGAAGGTGGCAAGTTCAACGTCGCCCGCGCCGGCTGGGTCGCCGACTATGCGGACGCCGAGAACTTCCTGGCGCTGAGCGTCAGCACGAACAAGACGTTCAATTATGGACACTTCGAGAACGCCGAATACGACGCGTTGATGAAGAAGTCCTATGAGGAGCAGGATCCGGCGGCACGCTCGAAGGTCCTGCACGAAGCCGAAGCACTGCTGATGAAGGAGCAGCCGATCGCGCCGCTGCTGACCCAGGCCGATCTCTGGCTCGTCTCGGAACGCGTAAAGGGCTGGCAGGACAATTCGCCGAACCAACACCTGAGCCGGTTCCTCAGCGTCGCCGAATAACGAATTGAGGCGACGCGCGGGCGGCCCGCGCGTCGCTTCCGGAGCACGTCCATGATTGCCTTCATCCTTCGCCGGCTGGCGAGTGCGGTGCCGACGCTGTTCATCGTCGTCACCATATCCTTCTTCTTGATGCGATTCGCCCCGGGTGGTCCCTTCAATCTCGAGCGTCCTCTGCCTCCCTCCACGATGGAGAACCTGATGAGGACATACCAGCTGGATCAGCCACTTTGGCGCCAATATGTTCACTACCTCAGCAATGCGGTAACGGGCGACTTCGGTCCGAGTTACATCTACAAGGACAACAACGTCGCGCAGTTGATTGCCAAGGGGCTGCCCTATTCGGTCGAGCTCGGGTTCTACGCTCTGCTGCTCGCCGTGATCGGCGGCGTCATCGCCGGCACCATTGCCGCGCTCAAACAGAATAGTCTTCTCGATTTCGCGATCATGTCGGTATCGACGATCGGCGTGACGGTCCCGAACTTCGTCGTCGGTCCGGTGCTGACGCTGATCTTCGCAATCATGCTGTCGTGGCTGCCCGCGGGCGGGTGGGGCGACGGCTCGTTCCGCTTCCTGGTCTTGCCGATGATCGCGCTCGCCCTGCCACAGCTTGCCGTCTTCGCCCGGCTCACCCGCGGTTCGATGATCGAGGCGCTGAACACAGATCATGTCCGCACGGCCAAGGCGTACGGCCTGCCGCCCCGCGCGGTCGTCGTCACCCATGCAATGCGCGGCGCCATGCTACCGGTCGTCTCGTATCTCGCGCCTTGCGCGGCGGCGCTGCTCACCGGGTCGGCGGTCGTCGAGACGATCTTCACCATTCCCGGCGTCGGCCGCTATTTCGTTCTCGGGGCGATCAACCGCGACTATACGCTCGTCATGGGCACCGTGATCCTCGTCGCCATATTCGTCATCGTCTTCAATCTCGTGGTCGATATTCTCTACGGCCTGCTCGATCCGAGGGTTCGCCATGACTGATATCCTGCAGGAGACGACGGCTTCGCCGGAGACGAAGGGCCGCAGTCTTTTCCAGCTTGCCCTGATCCGCTTCCGCCGCAATCGCGCGGCGATGGCCGGCTGCGTCATGTTGTTGCTGATCGCGCTCTTCTCCTTCGTTGGCCCCTTCTTCTCACCCCACAGCTACGACCAGGTCTTCCCCTCCTATGTGACGATCGGGCCGAGCCTGGAGCCGCGGCCGGATGCCTCGACGCTGCAGGAGGTCATGGAAGGCGTTGCAACCCGTGCCCGCGTCACACTGACGGAATTCGCCGTTGAGGGCGAAACCTTCACCGCCACCGTCACATCGGACCAACCGATCGACCCTCGCTCGACGCGTTACTTCGATCGGGCCAACGAGTTCGAGAACACTTCGGTCGTCGCTACGGAGGACGAGGGTCGGACGATGAAGGTTCAGGGACAGGTGGATCGCGAATACTTCCCCTTCGGGACCGATTCCAACGGCCGCGACCTCTTGGTCCGCGTCATGCTCGGCGGGCAGATTTCGCTTGCCGTCGGCCTGCTCGCAAGCCTCGTCTCACTGGGCATCGGCGTCGTCTATGGTGCGACCTCCGGCTATCTCGGCGGGCGCGTCGACAACGTCATGATGCGTCTCGTCGAAATCCTCTATTCGCTGCCTTTCGTCTTCCTGGTCGTCGTGCTTGTTGTCTTCTTCGGCCGCAGCTTCATCCTGATCTTCCTGGTGATCGGCGCGGTCGAGTGGCTGGACATGGCGCGCATCGTGCGCGGTCAGACGTTGGCCCTGAAGCGGCGCGAGTTCGTGGGCGCCGCGCAAGCGCTCGGTCTCACGGACTGGCAGATCATCCGTCGCCACATCATTCCGAACACGATCGGGCCGGTCATCGTCTTCGTCACCGTCGTGGTGCCGAAGGTGATCCTGCTCGAGAGCTTCCTGTCCTTTCTCGGCCTCGGGGTGCAGGCGCCGCTGACGAGCTGGGGCGCACTGATCTCCGAAGGAGCAAACAACATCCAATCGGCGCCATGGCTACTCATCTTCCCCGCCATTTTCTTCGTTGTCACGCTGTTCTCTCTGAACTTCGTCGGCGACGGCTTGCGTGATGCGCTCGATCCGAAGGACCGCTGACATGGCAGATAGGAAGGAAACCATTCTTACAGCCCGCGGTCTCAAAGTGGACTTTTCGACGCCAGACGGTACTGTCGAGGCGGTAAAAGGCATCGATCTCGACGTCCACGCCGGCGAGACGCTCGCGGTGGTCGGCGAATCCGGCTCCGGCAAGAGCCAGACCATGATGGGCATCATGGGGCTGCTCGCAAAGAACGGCAGGGTGACCGGTTCGGCGCGCTATCGCGGCCAGGAGCTTGTCGGCCTGCCTGCGAAGGCGCTGAACCGCGTGCGCGGCTCGAAGATAACCATGATCTTCCAGGAGCCGATGACCTCGCTTGATCCGCTCTACACAATCGGCAGGCAGATCTCCGAGCCGATCGTCCATCACCGCGGCGTCACCTTGAAGGAGGCGAAGAAGCGCGCGTTCGAACTCCTGGAGCTCGTCGGTATTCCCGACCCGGCGCGCCGCATCGACAGCTACCCCCACGAGCTTTCGGGCGGACAGCGCCAGCGCGTCATGATCGCCATGGCGCTCGCCAACGAGCCGGACATCCTGATCGCCGACGAGCCGACGACGGCTCTCGATGTGACTATCCAGGCACAGATCCTCGAGCTCCTGAAAAGGCTGCAGAAGCGCTTCGGCATGTCGATCGTGCTGATCACCCATGATCTCGGCATCGTCAAGCATTTCGCCGACCGGGTCGCGGTGATGCGGCGCGGCGAGGTGGTGGAGCACGGGACGACGGCGGAGATCTTCGAGCGGCCGCAGACCGACTATACGAAGATGTTGCTCGCTGCCGAACCGAGCGGCCGCAAGTCGCCGCCAGCTGACCATGCGCCAATCATCCTGGAGGGCCGCGACGTCGCGGTCGACTACACCTTGTCCCGCGGATTTTTCAGCGGCGGCTCCTCCGTGTTCCGGGCAGTCGAAGGCGTCAATCTGTGCCTGCGCCAAGGGCAGACGATCGGCATCGTCGGAGAGTCCGGGTCGGGCAAGTCGACGCTTGGCCGTGCTTTGCTGAGACTGCTGCCGGCCAGTGGCTATTACCGCTTTGGAACGACCGACATCTCCAACTTCGACCGGAGTGCCATGCGCCCGTTGCGCCGGGAGTTGCAGCTCGTTTTCCAGGACCCGTACGGTTCACTGTCGCCGCGCCGCACCGTGGGCGAAATCATCACCGAAGGCCTTTACGTGCATGAGCCCGAGCTCAGCCGCGCGGAGCGGGACCGCCGCGCGGTGGCGGCGCTGAAGGAGGTTGGACTTGATCCCGCTTCGCGCAACCGCTATCCGCACGAGTTCTCGGGCGGCCAGCGCCAGCGCGTCGCGATCGCTCGGGCGATGATCCTGAAGCCGAAGGTGGTGATCCTCGACGAACCGACCTCGGCACTCGACCGCTCCGTCCAGCGGCAGGTGATCGAGCTCTTGCGCGATCTACAGGCCAAGCACGGGCTTTCCTACATCTTCATCAGCCATGATCTTTCCGTGGTGAGGGCGATGTCCGACTATGTCATTGTGATGAAGAACGGCCGCATCGTCGAAGAGGGAGACACAGATGCGATCTTCGAGGCGCCAAAGGAGGCGTATACAAAAACGCTGATCGGTGCCGCGTTCAACGTGTGAGGCGGCGGACGGCGCAAGCGGTTATCACCTGCGTCTGCCCCTCACCCCAGCCCTCTCCCCGCAAGCGGGGCGAGGGGGGCCTTGTGTCGGCGCTCGCCGCGAGTCCCATTCGCCCCACTCGCGGAGAGAAGGTGGCCGGTCCACCCTCCGCAGCTGCTGCGGAGGACTGGCAGGCCGCACGAGGGCAAACGCGGGCGATAACAAGCTTCTAAGTGCGCTTCACGACTCCTCCGGCTAACAACCAGGCATTCGCGTCAACGCTCCGTTGACAATGCGTTTGTGTCCGGCGACCTTTTCCCTCGGCTTCGCAGAGCTCATTTATTCGCCAGCGACGAGCCCGGATTGAGCGGGCAGAAAGGCAGCGAGAAATGCTCGACCAGATCAAAGGCCTGCATCACGTCACCTCGATGGCGGAAGACGCCCGTACCAACAACAGTTTCTTCACGAACACCCTCGGTCTTCGCCGCGTCAAGAAGACGGTGAATTTCGACGCGCCCGACGTCTACCATCTCTATTACGGCGACGAGATCGGCACGCCAGGCACGGTGATGACCTATTTCCCGTTTCCGCAAATGCCGCGCGGCCGCGCCGGCACTGGCGAGGTGGGCACCACCGTCTTCTCCGTTCCGCAAGGATCACTCGGCTTCTGGTCGGATAGACTGGCGGCGCTAGGGGTCGACGGGCTGAAGCAAGAGGATACCTTCGGTGAGAAACGCTTGAACTTCGCCGGCCCTGATGGCGATGGTTTCGCGCTCGTCGAGGTCCGCGATGATCCGCGGGCACCCTGGACCGAGGGCGGGATATCCGAGGACCATGCGATCCGCGGCTTCCATTCGGTCGCCATGCGGTTGCGCGACGAGGGCGCTACCGCCGAGTTGCTCAAGTTCATGGGCTACGAAGAGCTCGACCGCAAGGACGGGGTCACACGGCTTATCGTGCCGGGCAGCAACGGTGCAGGCCTCATCGACATCGAGTCGATGCCGAACGTCAACCGCGCTCAGCAGGGTGCCGGATCGGTCCACCACGTTGCCTTCGCTGTCGAGAACCGTGAAAAGCAGCTCGAAGTGCGCAAGGCACTGGCGGATACCGGCTATCACGTCACGCCGGTCATCGACCGCGACTATTTCTGGGCGATCTACTTCCGCACGCCCGGCGGCGTGCTGTTCGAGGTCGCCACCAACGAGCCGGGCTTCGACCGTGACGAGGATGTCGCCCATCTCGGCGAGGCGTTGAAACTGCCGCAACAGCACAAGCACCTGCGGCCGATTCTCGAAAGCCATTTGCAGAAGCTCGAGGATTAGGCGGAAACTCGCCTCCTTTCGTCCGTGCGCGGGGAGGCAGTCGCAAGAGCAGCGCTAAGGAGATGACAATGGCCAACCACGGCTATGTACACAAGTTGAAGGCCGGCAAGCCCGGCAGTCCGATTCTCGTCGTCCTGCATGGCACCGGTGGCGACGAGAACCAGTTCTTCGGCTTCGCGGCCGAGTTGCTGCCTGATGCGACCATCGTCGCGCCGCGCGGGGACGTGTCCGAACATGGCGCCGCCAGGTTCTTCAAGCGTACCGGCGAGGGCGTCTATGACATGGCGGACCTCGCCCGCGCCACGCGGAAGCTCGCGGCTTTCGTGAAGTCGCTCGCCAGCGAGCATCAAGCCTCGGAGATCATCGGCCTCGGCTATTCGAACGGCGCCAATATTCTCGCCAATGTGCTGGTCGAAGAGGGTGTGTTCGACAGGGCAGTGCTGATGCATCCGCTGATCCCGTTTAGTCCGAAAGACAATCCGGAGCTTGCAGACCGGAGGATATTGATCACCGCCGGCGAGCGCGACCCGATCTGCCCCGCGCCGCTGACGCAAGCGCTCGCCGACTATTTCACATCACAGAAGGCGGTAGTTGCGCTCGAGTGGCATTCGGGCGGTCACGACATCCGCCAGAATGAGATCGCGGCGATCGGGCACTTCGTAGAGAACTAATCGGTAGGGCGTTACACCGGCCCGATCCGTGTTGTCTAATTCTCACTCCAACCGTCGCCGAAAGAGCCAGGCGGCCGACGAGAGCGTGACGACGGCGATGAGACAGAGCGGCACGGTCTGACGCGCGACCTCGGCAAGCGGCAGATCCTTGAGGAACACGCCTTTGACGATTACCAGGAAATAACGCAGCGGGTTGACCAGCGTTACCGGCTGCAGCCAGGCCGGCATGTTCTCGATCGGAGTGGCGAAGCCGGAAAGCAGCATCGCCGGCACCATGAACAGGAAGGCGCCGAGGATAGCCTGCTGCTGGGTCATGGAGAGCGCCGAGATGAAGAGGCCGACGCCGACGACTGCGGCGAGATAGAAGATGGCGCTGCCGTAGAGCAGGAAAAGGGACCCACGCAGCGGCACGCCGAAGACGAAGACCGCGGCGAGAATATAGATCGTTATGTGGAAAAGCCCGATCATCATCGGCGGGATGAGCTTGCCGAGGAGAATCTCGTGCGTGCGCAGCGGCGAGACGATCAGCTGATCGAAAGTGCCGAGCTCGCGTTCGCGGGCAACGGACAAGGCGGTGACAATCAGTCCAATCAGGAGCGCGATGCTGGCGACGAGGTTCGGCACCATGAACCACTGATAGATGAGGTTGGGATTGAACCAGTTGCGCGCCTCGACCGTGACCGCCATGGAGGCCGCGTGCTCTCCGGCCGGCGTTTCGGCGGCAAGCGCGCCGATAATGCGGCTGAGATAGCCGGAGACGATCTGCGAGGCATTGGATCGCCGCCCATCGAGGATGACCTGCACTTCCGCCGGCCGTCCCGCTTCGATGTCGCGCGAGAAGCTAGGGCCGATCTCCAGCGCCGCCAGCACCTGCTGGTTGTCGATCGCCAGGCGGACTTCGTTGGGGCTGTTCGCAAGGCCGATCGAGCGAAACGTCGGGGAGCCGCCAATCTGCTGCACCAGCTCACGACCCCAGTGACCGCTGTCGCGGTTCAGCACCATGAGATCGACGTTCTTCACCTCGAGGGTCGCGGCATAGGCGAAGACAAGCAGCTGGATTATCGGCGGGCCGACCAGGATGAGCCGAGCCCTCGGATCGCGCAGCGCCGCCAGCAGCTCCTTCACAATCAACGCTTTCAGCCGCGCCCACCACATTTCAGCCGATCCTTTTTCGGGTGCTGCGGGCCGCAAGCAGGAAGAAGATGCTGCCGATCGTAAGCATGACCGCGATCGCGCGGCCGAACATCGGCCAGATGTCGCCGGCCAGGAAGACCGTCTGCAGGCTGGGAATGAGGTAGCGCGCCGGCACGACGTAGGTGATCCATTGGATGACGGTCGGCATCGAATTGATCTCGAAGAGAAATCCGGAGAGCAGGAATGAAGGCAGGAAGCCGGAGATCAGAGCGAGCTGTGAGGCAAGGAACTGGTTCTTGGTGGTGGCCGAAATCAGCAATCCTTGTCCGAGCGCCGGCATCAGGAAGCTGGCTGACAGCACGTAAAGAGCGGTAACCGATCCGCGGAAAGGGACGCCGAAGAGGAACACCGCGAGCAGCACGCAAAGCGTCATCGAGGCCACCCCGAGAATGAAATAGGGCAAGAGTTTGCCGGTGAGCAGTTCCGCGGCCGTGACGGGGGTCGCCATCATAGCCTCCATCGTGCCGCGCTCCCATTCGCGGGCAACGACGAGGGAGGTGAGCAGCGTCCCGACAAGCGTCATGACGATCGCGATCGAGCCCGGGACAAGGAAATTGCGACTCGTCAGCTGCGGATTGAACCAGAAGCGCTGCTCGACGGCGATTGCCGGGGGACTGGCCTTCCCCTCGCTCGACTGCTGGCGTTCCCAATTGGCAGCCGCGGCTTGCGCATAGTTCTGGACGAAACTCGCCGTATTCGGATCGGAACCGTCGACGATCACCTGGACCGCCGGGTGGCGTGCGGCCGCATGATCGGCGGCAAAGGTTGCCGGAACGACCACGATCCCGCGCACACGGCCAAGCACGAGGTCATCGTCGAATTCGCGGCGATCGCGGCCCTGGGTGACCGCGAAATAGCGCGACGCCGTAAAACTTGCCGCGAGGTCGCGCGTAAGCGGCGTTTCCTCCTCGACCACGAGGCCGATCCGCGTCCGGGTGGTATCGAGCGAAACGCCGTAACCGAAGAGGAACAGCAGGATCATGGGTAGGACGAAGGCGATCAGGATGCTGCTCGGATCACGCAGGATCTGATAGCTTTCCTTGCGCATGAGCGCGACGAAGCGCCGCCTGCCGCCGACGCGCCCCCGATCGCTCCACGCCTTCACTCTCATGCCGCCTCCTCCGCCTCAGAGGCCCCGATGAGGGCGATGAAGGCGTCCTCCATCGTCGGATCGGGAAGGTCCTCGCGGACGATGCGCGACTTCATCTCGTCGGGCGAGCCGAGAGCGATCGACCGGCCGCGGTAAATCAGCGAAATGCGGTCGCAATATTCCGCCTCGTCCATGAAATGGGTGGTGACGAGCACGGTCACGCCCTTTTCAACGAGGCCGTTGATATGGGTCCAGAATTCCCGCCGGGTGATCGGATCGACGCCGGAGGTCGGCTCGTCGAGAAAGAGCACCTCCGGCTCGTGCAGCACGGCACAGGCAAGTGCCAGCCGCTGCTTGAGGCCGAGCGGCAGGTCCTTTGCCGACAAGTCGAGGATTGGTCGGAAATCGAAGATTTCCTTCATCAGCTCGATGCGTTCGCGTTTCTTTACGCCAGAAAGCCCATAGACGCCGGCAAAGAAATTCAGGTTCTGGATGACGCTCAAATCGCCATAGAGGGAGAATTTCTGGGCCATGTAGCCGAGCCGGTTGCGCGCCTCGGGCGCGTCGCGGCGCAAATCGAAGCCGGCGACGCGCCCGTCGCCGGCGCTCGGCTTCAGAAGGCCGCACAGCATCTTGAAGGTGGTCGACTTGCCGGCGCCGTTGGGCCCGAGCAGGCCGAAAATCTCGCCGCGGGGAATATCGAAGGTGATGTCGGCGGCGGCGGTGAAATCGCCGAAGCGCTTCGTCAGCCCGCGCGCCTCAATGACCGGCTTGCCATCCCCGACGGCGAAGGAGCGCTGTGTCTCCGCCAGTTTCGAACGGCCGCCCGGGCCACCGCCGAGCATGTCGATGAAGGCGTCCTCGAAGCGCGGCGGCGTGGCGGCGGTGCGGCCGGAGGCAGCACTCTCGTCCTCACCGAGGGGAGGGGTGACGCCCGGCTTCATGACGAGGCGTATGGCCTCGCCCTGGATCACCCCATCGACGACGCCTTCGCGCTCGAGCAAGCGTGCCAGCCGGTGCCGGCGGCGGCCGTCGATGCCGGAGAGGCGGAAGACACGATCCTCCACTCTGGCGGTCATGTCTCGGGGCGGGCCGGAAAACAGAAGCCTGCCCTGGTTGAGCAGGAATACGTGATCGCAAGCCTCCGCTTCCTCCAGATACGCGGTCGACCAGATGACGCCGATGCCTTCCTCGGACAGGTTCTCGACCATCCGCCAAAGGTCGCGCCTGGAAATCGGATCGACGCCGACGCCCGGCTCGTCGAGGAGCAGCAATTGCGGTTTGCGCAGAAGCGCGCAGGCGAGCCCGAGCTTCTGCTTCATGCCTCCGGAAAGCTTGCCGGCGAGGCGCGTCGTGAAGCGGGCAAGATCGGTAAACTGAAGCAGTTCGGCGAAGGTTCGGTCGCGCTCCCCTTTCGCCAACCCCCGCAGGTCGGCGTAGAGTTCGAGGTTCTCCTGCACCGACAGATCTTCGTATAGGCCAAAGCGCTGCGGCATGTAGCCGACTGCGGCCTGTATCGCGGCCGGTTGCCGGCGCGTGTCGTAGCCGAGCACCTCGACCGTGCCCTCGTCTGGAAGCATGAGCCCGGTCATCAGCCGGATCAGTGTCGTCTTCCCGGCGCCGTCCGGGCCGACGAGCCCGGTGATCCGTCCGCCTCCCACAGTGCCTTCGATCCCGTCGAGTGCAGGCGGTGCGCGACCGAAGCGCTTGGTGACAGCTGTCAACCGCACAAAGGGGGCACTATCGAGGCCCGCGACTGACATCACGATACCTCCCCGGGCGGCAGGTGCACCGTCACCGGCATGCCCTGGCGCAGATCCGGCCCCGGATTGCTCACGATGATCCGCAGCCGATAGACGAGATCGGTTCTGAGCTCCGGCGTTTCCACCGATTTCGGCGTGAACTCCGCGACAGGCGAAATGAAACCGACGGTCGCCTCGTAACCGCGGGCCGGGTTGGTGTCGGACGTCACCTTGACCTTCATTCCCGGACGGACGCGGCCGAGATCGGGTTCGCCGACATAGGCGCGGACCCATACTGGCTTCGTCAGTGAAAGAACATAGGTGCTATCCGACGGGGAAACGATCGCGCCCACTTCGCGCACACGGGACAACACGATGCCGTCGTTTGGGGAACGAAGCTCCGTGTCCGCGAGCGCAGTACGGGCGCTCGCCACCCTGGCGGCCGCGGCATGGACCTGCGCCTCCGCTGCAGCTATGTCCTCGGCACGACTGCCCTCCTCCAAAAGTGCTACGGCCTCGCGCGCCGATGCGGCGCGGGCGGTGGCCGTCGCCCGTGCTGCGCTGGCCTGGTCCAGCTCTGCCTGCGAGATCGTGCCGGCCGGGCGCAGCCGCTCGGCGCGCTCATAGGCTAGCTCGGCATTTCTAAGCTCGGCGAGCCGCTCGTCATGGGTGGCCCGCGCCTGGGCGATTTCGCTCTTCCGGGCGCCCGCCTTCAGCTTTGCAAGCGTTGCGCGCAGCGCATCCGCTTCCGCTTCCGCGGCGTCCAGCGCCTGCTGGAACGGGTCGGGCTCGAGCCGGGCCATCAGGTCGCCGGCCTTTACGGCATCGCCTTCGTCGACGCTGAGTTCGGCGATGCGCCCGCTAACCCGAAATCCGAGCGACACTTGCCTTATGTCGACATTGCCGTAAAGCACGGTATTCCGGCTTGTCTCCTCCCAGCCGAGGCGGCTCGGAAGGTCGAACCACCAGCCTCCGGCAAGCACTGCCGCGAGGAGGAGCAGTACTATGATGGCGGCTTTCCTCATGACTGCCGATCCTTCTCCGCGCCGAGCACGTCTACGAGCTCGGCCGCATGGGATTGCAGGATCTCGAGTTCCCGCGGTCCGGAGCTTTCCCATTCGAGCTGGGCAAAGACGGCGGCATGCGCGGTACGGAACACCAGGATGCTGCCGACGAAGGACAGCGTCCTCAGCTTGATGTGTTGTGACCCCGGATCATCGTTCAGGATGGCGCCGATCAATCGACGCGCCATCTCGATCATCGGGCGCATGATCTCGCCGTAGATCCGCCGGAAAGCTTCCGTCGGCTCCATCTGCTCGCGAATGATGAACCGCGCCCAGCTTTCGGATCGGTCGCTGACGAAGAGAACGATCATCCGCTGGGCCATCTGCGTGAGGAAGCCGCGCGCCTCTGCGGAGGTCATCTGTTCGCCCTTCCGGTCAAGTTCGTCAAAGCGGCGCGCAAGAGTGGTGCGAAGGTCGGCGACGTGGCCGCCGATCAACGATGCGAGATGCTCGGCCGCGGCGATGAAGAGGCCTTCCTTGCCGCCGAAATAATAGGGGATCGCCTGCAGATTGACGCCCGCCGCATCGGCGAGCTTTCGAGTTGTTGCCCCGTCGAAGCCGTAGCGCCCGAAGACATCGATAGCGGCGTTCAGAAGCTTGTCGCGCGTGGCGTCACCGCGGGGCTGTGCAATGGGATCAGTCTTTGTCATGACCTCATCATGCATCATTCACATGATTAAGTCAATCGAATGAATTTGAACGCGCAGCCCAATTGCTCCGATCCAGAGCCCTCGTGAGGGAATGATTACGGGCGAATAGGTCGATGCTGTTCAGGCGACGTCGCGGGAGTTCTCACCGATATCGAGCCGCCGCTGGAACAGCGCGGCGATCAGATCGGACTGGGTGACGATCCCGACGACGCGATTGTCCGCGTCCACCACGGGCATGTGATGCAGCCCCATGTCGGCCATCGGCGGAACGAGCTTGGCAATCATCGTTTCCGGCAAGGCGGATTGGACGCGCCGCGTCATGATTTCGAAAACGAAGCGAGGCGACTTCGCCGGCAGGCCGATGATGTTGCCGATCCGCTCGCGCAGACCGACCTGGAGCCTGCCGTCCGGCGTGAGTGTCGCGTGCCTCATGAAGTCGGTCTGGGTGATGATGCCGACGAGGCCGTCCTTTTCGGTGACGACCGGAAGCGCCTTGATCCGGTGATCGACAAGCAGGCGCCACGCTTTGCGCAGCGGCGCTTCCGGCGCAACGGTAGCCACGTCGCGGGACATGATCTCGCCGCAGGTGATCTCGCCGGACCGGCGCGTGAAGGCGCGAACCTGTGCCTGATGGATGAAGTTGTCGAGATCTTCGGGGCTGACGTCGACGACCTCGCCATATTGCGCCAACACCGCCTGCAGATCCTCCGGCACGACGCCGATGCGCCTGCTTGGAAGCGGATCCTGCGTTTTGTGCGGATTGGCGGTGGGCGCCAGGTGAGGATAGCGGCGGCCGGTCAGGTTGTTGAAGACAAGCGCGACCGCAAGAATGAGCAGCGAATTGACGGCGACGGGGGAGAGCACGAAGGCGTAGCCCGCTTCGCGAATGGCCGGACCACCCAGCACGGCCGTGAGTGCGACGGCGCCGCTTGGCGGGTGCAGGCAGCCGAGAAGAAGCATCACGCCGATCGCGACCGCGACGGCGACGGCGGCGGCAACGACCGGATCGGGGATGAGAAGCGCTGAGGTCACGCCGACTGCCGAAGACACGACGTTGCCGCCGAGGATCGACCAGGGCTGCGCCAGCGGGCTCGACGGCGCGGCGAAGAGCAGCACGGCGGAGGCACCCATCGGCGCTATGAGAAGCGGCAGACTGGCATCATCGCCAATTGCCATCGTGCTGATGAAGCCCGTCAACAAGATCCCGAGCAGAGCGCCACATGAGGAACGAAGCCGCTCGACATGAGTGACCGGAACGAGAGACGGAACCAGGCGGCGAAACAGAAGAGTAGCCTTGGACATGGATGCTCGGGGCTTTGGGTGGGCGAGGCGGAAACTGCACAGCCTGATAGCATCCGATTGCAGATTGGGCACGAAATCTGCATCCAAGAAAGCGCGGCAGGTTAAAAAATATGCATCGCGCTCAAAGAGTATCCAGCCCGCGGAGCGGCTGCGCGCCGCCGCAGCCAAGTCAGGCATTCTTACCTAGCCGTCCCCTAACCAACGGGAGTTTGCTTTTTGGCTGATAAGGTCTGACACTTGCCGCTGTGCTGTTTTGATTCAACAGCGAGTTCTTGCACGATGTTTCGGTTGAAAGTCCTGTGATCGCGAACAATTTACGGGGCAAGGGACAGGGTGTACTCTTTTCCAGAACCGCGGTGGCGACGTTTTGAGAAGGCAGGAAATTCCTTTTTGACTGCCCGCAAGCTGTCCCGGAGACACAGCAATGAGCCTGACGCGACGTCATATGCTGGCCAGCACAATCGGAACAGTGGCATGTGCAGTTGCCTTGCTGGTGCCGAAGCATACCCGGGGAGCGGACGAAGTAGAGGACTTCCTCTTCCGCCTAACTGGGCGGAAGGCTACACCCTCTAACCGACTTCACCTCGTGATGCCGGCGGAATTCTCAACCGGGTATACTGTGCCCATGAGCATCTCGGTCGACAGTCCGATGACCGAGGCCGACCACGTCAAATCCGTCCGTGTATTCGCTCCGAAGAACCCGCTCGTCGAAGTGGCACAATTTCATTTCGTTCCGGGGCGCAGTCTTCCCCGCGTCTCGACGCGCGTCCGACTGGCCGCCCCGCAACATGTGGTGGCACTTGCTGAGATGAGCAACGGTAACGTGCTGATGGCAAAGGCCTGGGTGGCTGTCGCCACCAATGGATGCCTCTGAAAGTTACGCAAGGAGGTAGGCGTGACCACTCCCATACCCCGCGTGATGGTTCCGGGCTCGGTAAGAAAAAACGAGGTGTTCACGGTCAAGGCCATCATCCAGCACCAGATGGAGACGGGGCTGCGCACCGATTCCGCGGGCAAGACGATCCCGCGGAAGATCATCAATCAGTTCGTCTGCCGCTACGGCGGGCTCGAGGTCTTCCGTACCGATCTGCACGAAGCCGTCTCGGCCAATCCGTTCCTTGAATTCCAGTTGCTCGCGACGGAAAACGGTCGCCTTGAGTTCTCCTGGCGGGAGGACGGCGGCGCGACCTATTCGCTGTTTCACGACATAGTGGTCACCTGACATGAAGCGGGAACCGGCGGCCGCGATTGGCTCGCGTGCGAAGGATCTCGCAGCCGAAATCCGGTGGTTGCTTAGTCTTTTGCTTTCCGCGATCCTGCTTTTTCCCGAAAGTTCCAGTCCTGCGGACGTCAGCCAAGGCGCGCAGATTGCCGCGACGTGCGCGTCCTGTCACGACCCAACCGGCGGCGGGCAGGCCATCCCGCCGATTGCGGCACTGGACGAACAGGCTATCGTGAAAGCCATGCTCGCCTTTCGTGCAAGTGAAAGCCCCAGCCTTGTAATGCATGCGATCGCATTGTCGCTCAGTGACGACGAGCTGGCCGCAACAGCGCGCTATCTCGCTGACAGAGCCAACGCCGGGAGGCAGCCGTGACGGATTGCACGCGTCGCCAGATCGGCGGCCTGATCGGAGGAGCGCTGCTGGCGGTGGCCGCGCCACACATTATTCGCGGTCAAGGACGGGCTAAGGTTGTAGTGATCGGCGGCGGCATCGGCGGCGCAACGGTTGCCCGATACCTCGGCGACATGAAGTCGATTGACGTCACACTGGTCGAACCGAACTCCACCCATGTCACTTGCTTCTTCAGCAACCTCTATCTTGCCGGTCTTCGCTCGCTCGCCTCCCTGACCTTCGGCCTCGAGACGCTGGCCGAAGGCCACGGCATAACGATCATCCGCGACAGCGCGGTGGCGATCGACCCCGCAGGAAGGGCTGTCGAACTTCGCGGCGGCACAAAGCTCTCCTATGACCGCCTCGTCGTCGCCCCGGGAATCGCCTTCAAGTTCGGCGAGATCGAGGGCTATGATGAGGCAGCGGCAAAGATCATCCCGCATGCCTGGATTGCCGGACCCCAGAGTGAACTGCTGCGCCGGCAACTCGAAAGTATGGAAGACGGAGGGGTGTTCGTTATCGCTGCGCCTCCGAACCCGTTCCGTTGTCCGCCGGCCCCATATGAGCGAGCCTCGCTGGTCGCCTATTATTTCAAGCAGTTCAAACCGAAATCGAAAATCCTCATTCTCGACGCGAAGGATACGTTTTCGGGTCAGGAACTGTTCCAGGATGCCTGGTCGCGTCACTATCCAGGCATGATTGAATGGCTACCGTCTCAGTTCACCGGGGCCATCAAAGCCGTAGATGTCGCGGCGCGATCGGTGGTGACAGAAGGCGAGACGATCAAGGCGGCGGTCGCTAATATTATTCCGGCCCAAAAGGCGGGGCTCATCGGCGAGAAGGCAGGTCTGACGGACGCATCCGGCTGGTGCCCGGTCGATCCTGTGACGTTCGAGTCGACGTTGCAGCCCGGCATCCATGTCGTAGGTGACTCAATCATTGGCGGCGACATGCCGAAGTCTGCCTTCTCTGCCAACAGCCAGGCCAAAGCATGCGCTTTTGCCATTGCGGCTTTCCTCACGGGCTCGCCTCAGTTTCCGCCGCACCTGTTCAACTCGTGCTACACGTTTCTAGCGCCCGACGACGCTTTCACCAATGCCCTCACCTTCGCACCCGAGGGCGGAAGGATAAAAACCGTCAAAATGTTCATCAGCAAGGTGGGCGAGAGCGCTGAGGTCCGCCGCCGCACCGCCCAGCACGCCGTTGGCTGGTATTCCGCCTTCACTGCGGACGTGTTCGGCGGGGGTTCCTGAAGGAATAACTGGGGTCTACCGACCAGCGTGGCGTGATGGATCCGGGTCCGGCAGGCGCTGGAGCCGCGTCGAATTCATAGCGACAAGAACGTTCGATCCGGCATGGGGGCCGCCGCGAATAACCGGGTAGAAGTCCGAGGGCCGCGGCGGTCAATGCGATGAGATTGTAGCCAAAGGTCAGAGGAGATTGGCGAGAATGGTCCGGCGAACCGCGCGCGCCACGTCGACGACCCAAGGCAACATCCGAAGCCCGCCGTCAACATGCCTCCTCTTCCTCGCGCCAATTCGGGTTCACGCAAGGATGGCCGTAGCGCTCATCCGGACAGCGGCCGCCTTAAAACTTGCCCGGCTGCAGCACCGAACCGGTGTTGGACCACGTGATGTACGCTTCGAGCGCCTTCATTGCCTCGGATTCCGGATCGATCTTCACACCCTGGTTCGGCTTCTCGATGCACCAGTTGATCATGTCGCGGAGGGTAGCGAACTTAGCGATCTGCGCTTGGAACTTCGGGAAGGATTGGGGATGTGTGTCGGACGCCATGGGATGACACATCGCGCAGGCCATGCCGGTTTTCGAGAGGTCGTCGGCAACACCTAGCTGCTCGGCCATCTTCTGGTCGCCATGGAAGAGAAGATCACCCTTCCTGACCTCTTCCATGAACACTTCCTGGTAAATCTTCAACTGCTCCGGTGTTACCGGATCCTTGTGGGCGCTGCTCGGCCCCGCGAAAACGGCGGCAATGGCAATTCCCCCCACCAAGCCGAAGCGCCGCAGTGACCAGCGGATTTTGGAGCGCGTTGTCATGACCATTCCTCCCCTAGTAGGGCCACATGTTGTCGGCGATCCTCGGCCGGATCACCTCCGAAACATGCTTGTCATGGTCTTCCGGGGACTGCACGAAGACTTCCTTGCGCCCCCACATGATATATTCGGTTTCTACCTTGTCGGTGGCTGCCACATCGATTTTGCTCCAGCCAACACCATCATAAGGATCGCCGGGGTCGACACGGATCATCGGCTTGGTGAGCTTCGGCAGCCCTTCCGGCGCATAGGGCCAGGGCCAGGAGGTCGCCAGCATCCCGATCGACCGTAACGTGCCGATCTCGTTGTAAAGGACCTGATGCACGTGGCCATGAATGTTCGTGACCTTGGCATAGGGTTTCAGCACTTCATGGACTTCGCGCCAGTCACGCACCCAGAAATTCCATGGCGGATAATATTCGTACAGGGGATTGTGGCTGAAGATGACGACGGGGCGCTGCTTGTCCCAGTCCGCGAGGGTCTTTTCCATCCAGTCGAGCTGATCCCGGCCGACGCCCGCCCATGGTCCGGCGACGGTGCCGTCGAGTGTGGCCATATGGCCCATGCGCTCCTCGGGCGTCATGTTCTTGGCCGTCCAATAGTCCGGTCCGCGGCTGACGGTGTCGAGGCCAATGAAGCGCACACCCTTATGGTCGAAGGTCCAGTTGGGCTGCCCAAACAGCTCGCCCCATTTCTTGCCCATATCGAGATACCAGTCGTGCTCGCCGGGGATGTAGTGTTTCGGGATCGTGATTTCCTTGAGCAGGTCGACCCCGAGTTCCAGCTCCTCGATCTTCCCGAGCTGCGCCAGGTCCCCACCGAAGATCAGAAAATCGGCGGGCGGATCCATCGCCTGGACCTCTTGGGCCGCACGCACCACCTTGTCGACGAAGCGTGTGTTCAAAGATCTTGGATAGAGATGGGTGTCGGAGATCCAGGCGAACTTGAAGGGTGTTTCGGCTGCATGCGCGATGTCGAGCGTGTTGAGCAGCGGCCACCAGGCGAAGGCCTGACCAACGGTTGCCGCGCCGAATATCAGGGATCCGTGGATAAAGGTGCGGCGGGTAATTTTCAGCGAGTCGTCGGGCCGAACCCCTTCGGGTTGCAGTACCGAATGCATTTCGCGACGTATGCGATCAAGCTCGTCAGACATGACGAATCCTCCTCTTAGGCCGAAAGAAGAACTCGGCTCAGAGGCAGACATGGCATGTAAGCCAGTCAGTGATTTTCTTGTTCTCTACTTTGCTTTTCTCACGCCGACACGTTACTAGGGCTACTTCTTCATAAGCTCAATATCGAGCTTGGTGGCTTTCCCGCCCTCGACGCTAACGGACATTTCTATGGGTCCGACAAAGGGCTGCACTGCCACGAGTTTGTAGTCGCCCGGCGGGATGTCATTGATGGAATACTTACCGTCAGCGCCGGTGACCGCGTAGTAGGGATTGTCCACCACGTAAATCCAGCCTTCCATCCAACCATGTGCGTCGCAGTCGACACGGACGGTGCCCGGCCGCGGCAATTCAACCGGTATGCGCTGACCTTCGTTCGGCAGGGCCAGGTTAAAGGCGGTGCGCTTGCCGTAAAAGCCGTGCGTGTTGTGAAGCACCGGGTCCGAGTTGATCACGTCTAGCGGGCCTGCCGCGATCACCTGCACTTGGGGTTCAAACCGGCATTTCAGATTGTTTAGCTCGGGCGTCTTGCCGGCTGCCGGCCATTCCTTTCCCGACGCGACGTCGACCAAATATACAACCGCGCTCTCGACCGCCTGATCGGCGCCAACGCGGATTAGCGGTTCGTCCCGCGGCTGCCCGCAAACCTCAACATCCTTGGTCGGAATGATCTTGGTCGTCGGGACGTCGCCGCGATAGACGATGACGCCTTCAATGGACCCGCCTCCCGTTACGGCGCTTACCTCATAGGATAGAGCCGGCGGTGCGATCATCAAAACCGCAGCAGTTCCAAGAAACTTAGAGAAGAAGCGGTGCTTTGTCACAGCAAGCCTCCCTCGCCTTGAAGGAAACGTTGTATTTTCATTCAGAATGATTCTAATATCAAGGCGAAATCGCGTTTTGGCAGGGCTGGCGACGAAAAGATTGACGCCAGCGGGAAAACACCCGGCCGCGTCGTATCTCTTCGTATCCATTGCACGGGTGAGCTGTCGGAGCAGTTCTTCGGCCTCGCCATGCATCCGGTTCGCATCGCCGCTGAGAGCGTGCAGCAAAGGATGTTGGCCCGCGATGAGGAGGCACGACATGAAGAGGTGGAGCGATCTGCTTTGGGCTTCGACTTGCCGACGCACGATCCTCCATGGATTGATTTCGGCGGCGATATTCGTCAGCACCGTGCCTGGATTCGCAGCGTCGCCGGTGACCGTGGGCGGACCGTTCAGCCTCATCGAACCGGGTGGCGCCGTGGTGACCGACGCGAAGTTCCGCGGCAGATGGATGCTGGTCTTCTTCGGTTACACCTCGTGTCCGAGTCTTTGTCCAACGACGCTGAGCGAGATTGCCATCGCGCTCGACCGGCTTGGCCCTGAGGCAGCAAAGGTGCAGCCAATCTTCATCACGGTCGATCCCGAGCGCGATACGCCCGCTGTTATGGGGGAATATACCGGCGCCATCGACCGGCGCATCCTGGGATTGAGCGGAAGCGGGAATCAAATCGCCGCGGTGGCGCAGAAATATGGCGCTTACAGCGATCGCCAGCCGCAGGGAGCAGGCGCCGACTATAGCGTCGACCACAGCACGTACATTTACGTCATGGACCCTCAGGGCAAGTTCGTTCGCGGCTTGCGGGCCGGGATGTCGGGTGATTCCATGGCCGATATCCTGCGGCAAGTGATGACAAAGCATGGCGAGTGAATCGTCGAACGGTTGCAACTCGGAGACAAGGAGGCCATGTCTGAACGCTTGTCTCGCCCTCAAAGGTTGGTGACAGCTCGATACGATCGCTTCTTCGCCGACGCGACGGACCAGCTCCATGCCGAACATCGGTATCGCGTATTCGCAGACCTCGAACGGATCGCCGGGAATTTTCCGCGCGCAATCTGGCACGGGCCGAGCGGGTCGAAAAAAGTCATGATCTGGTGTGCCAACGACTATCTGGGCATGGGGCAACACCCGAATGTGATCGCCGCCATGACTGAAACTGCAAAGCGTCTGGGAACAGGCGCGGGGGGCACGCGCAATATATCCGCTAAGTGCAGGTCGGCGAGCGACATGCTGCTCGCCGAGCATCGCATCTACATCCAGCCGATCAACTATCCTACTGTGGCGAGGGGAACCGAGCGGCTGCGCATCACGCCCTCTCCGTGCCATGACGACATCATGATCAGCCAACTTGCGGCCGCGCTTAGCGAGGTTTGGGATGAACTCGGACTGCCACGCGAAAGCGCCGTCTCTGCGACGGAAAAGAAGAGACACCGCTTAGCCCTAAGAGGACCGCAGTAGTCAAAAAGCGTTCCTAACCCGCTCAGATGCGCGACGCAAGAAAGGGAGGGAGACATGACGGCCAAGGACATCAGGCTCGCTTTCCGGGCGCGCGACAGCATGCTGCATGGCATCGACACGCTTGCCCGTGCCGTCGGCGTAACGCTTGGGCCTCGCGGTCGAAACGTAGCCATCAACCGCTCCTTCGGCACGAAAATCACCAAGGACGGTGTGACGGTCGCGCGGGAAATCGAACTTGAGGACAGGTTCGAGGACATGGGCGTTCAATTGCTCAGGCAGGTCGCGATCAAGACCTCATATCAGGCGGGCGACGGCACGACGACAGCGGTGGTGCTCGCTGACGCAATCCTCAGAGGCGGTGTCCGGGCGGTCACTGCCGGCATGAACCCGATGGACCTGAAGCGCGGGATTGATCGTGCGGTCGAGGCGGTCGTCGCGGAGTTGAAGAAGAATGCAAGAGCTGTCGCTTCAAACGTCGAGATCACGCAGGTCGCGACGATTTCGGCCAATGGCGATCGGGAGATCGGCCAGATCATCGCCGAGGCGATGGCGAAGGTCGGCAGCAACGGCGTGATCATTATCGAGGAAGGCAGGTCGCTCGAAACAGAAAGCGAAGTCATCACCGGCATTCAGTTCGACCGCAGCTACATCTCTCCCTATTTTGTCACCAATCGAGACAAAATGTGGGTGGAGATGGAAGAGGCACTTATCCTCGTTTACGAGAGGAAGCTGTCGAGCCTTAGCGAAATTTTGCCGCTTTTGGAGAAGGTCGTACAGGCTGACAAGCCGCTTCTCATCATCGCCGAGGACGTCGAGGCTGAAGTCAGGGCGGCGCTTATTGTCAACAGGCTCCGAGGCGGCCTCAAAGTGGCTGCTGTCAAGGCGCCGGCCTATGGCGAGCTCCGCAAGGCGATCCTGCAGGACATTGCACTGCTCACCGGCGGAACGGTTATCTCGGAGGATGTAGGTCTTAAGCTCGAGAGCATATCGCTCGACCAACTCGGACGCGCCCGGAAGATTAGGGTAGACAAAGAGAATACCACGATCGCGGAAGGAGGCGGGTCAAGCACGGAAATCGCTGCGCGGATCGCTGCGATCAAGGCGCAGCTCGAACTAAGCACGTCCGACTTTGATCGCGAAAAACTTCAGGAGCGGCTGGCACGGCTCTCCGCCGGGATTGCCGTGATCCGAATCGGCGGCGCGACCGAGTCGGCGGTTAGGGAAAAGAAGGACCGTATCCGCAACGCCATGCATGCCACCCGTGCCGCCGTAGAGGAGGGCATCCTGCCGGGCGGTGGCGTCGCACTGCTGCGCGCAAGCAAGGCGATCCGGACGTTGAAGGCCGCGAATCCCGACCAGCAGGCCGGCATCAACATCGTCAAGGAAGCCGTGACGTGGCCGGCGAAGCAGATTGCGTCCAATGCGGGCGAGGACGGCTCGGTCATCGCCGCTAGAATTCTCCAAAACGATGACTACGGATGGGGCTACGATGCGCAAGCCGAAACGTTTCGCGATCTGTGGGGGGCCGGCATTGTCGATCCCACCAAGGTCGTGCGTACAGCACTTCAGGGTGCCGCCTCAATGGCCGGTCTGATGATCATGACTGAGGCGATGGTTGCCGAGGTGCCTGGCCCGCCGCCGCCGGAGCTTCCCGGACACCACGATCACGAAGACAATCTCGACATTGATTTCTAGCTCGTTCTGCCGGTTTAGAACGGTAGAGCTCCTCCGTCACCCGTGGGCCACTGCCGAGATGGCGACGCCCTTGCCTACGAGCGGTCTCCGGACACCCCGCGTGAAGCGCGATGCACACCGATCCCGCTCGTATCGTTCTCACGCATCGCGTTCAGGAAGGTCGAAGTTGAGCTGCAACATTCGCGCAATGTTCATCAGAATCGCCTCGCAGACCTTATCCTGATTAGGATCCAGATATTTGACAGTCCAGTTTGCCCCGTTCTCCTTAGTGTCGAGCCGCTGAATCACAAAATCGGTGACGTGCTCGCATCCCGGCTCCTTATGGAGATCCGCGAGGATCAATGCCTTAAGCTCCGAAGCTTCCCTTGTATGTCTTTGCATGGCCGCTCTCCTTCGGGATGACAACTTTCGAAGTATCGCTCAACTGCATAATCGCGATCTCCGTCATGGCTAGACATGGTACTGTTTTGGCTCTATTTTTAAAAGTTACCCTCGTCCTCATGAAGGGGGTGGCGTCTATGACGATGCGCGGTTGATGAGCGGGTTACTGGTGCATCGAGAAGCCGAACCAGGGCGAGAAGATCGATCCCGAATCGAAGGCGATGCGCTTGAGGCGTACATCACCTGGTCGAACACCGGCTCGGTGTTGTGCCACGCAAATACTAGCCTATTCGATAGCCGGGGCACCGGCTGCAGGGAGCGCGCGCCGCGAGTCCGCCATCGGGTGACCTCGATGCCGGACGGGTGGGGTTGAAGCAGTCGTGCGGCCCAGGAGCCGCGCGGGGAGGTCTATGCGTTGGCAGAGACTGGGATGGAGCTGCGCGGCAACTTCGCGAATGTGGACCTGGATGCGCTGGTCGACAACCGGGTCGTGCGGACTTGGCTTTATTTCGGCATGTTCTGGCTGATGCTGACGCCATCCGTCGGCGTTTTGATCTCGAGCACCTTCAACTACCCCGACTATCTCGGATCGGGGAACCTTGAGTTCACCTTCGGCCGGCTGCGCCCGGTCCACGTCAATGGTGTCATCTTCGGCGCCTTCTCGACGCTTTTCATCGGCCTTTGCTACTACCTGGTGCCGCGTCTGTCGGGGGTGCGGGTGATATGGTCGGAGTGGTCGGTTCTTCTCGCATGGATCTGGAACATCGCAACATTTGCCGGTTTGGTCGGCTTGCTGCTCGGCGACAGTGACGGTCTGGAAGCCGGAGAGCTTCCGCTCTACGCAAAAGTCGCATTCTTCATCGTAGTGGCTGTTGCTACCGCGCAGTTCCTGATCACGATCAGTCGAAGGCTGGAGCCGGCGATCTATGTCGCGCTATGGTACCTGATCGCCACTTTCGTGTGGACGACGATGAACTTCGTGCTTGGAAGCTTCATCCTGCCGTACACGATCTCGGGCATCAACAGCGCCGCCTTCCATGGCCTCTATCTCCACTACATCGTCGGGCTGTGGCTAACGCCCGCAGGCTACGTAATCATCTACTATTTCCTGCCGGTCAGCGCGCGAAATCCGCTCTATGCCCATAAGCTCTCGCTGGTGGGCTTCTGGTCTCTGGCATTGTTCTATCCGTTCGTCGGCATCCACCATTACCTCTACAGCCCGATCGCGGACTGGGCCGAGACCTTGGCCGTCGTCACGTCGATGCTGCTGATCATTCCGGTATGGACGGTGCTGGTGAACTTCTTCGGCACTATGATGGGCAAGTGGCACGAGTTCGGCAGGAACCTGCCGGCGAAGTTCCTGATCATGGGTTCGCTCATGTATCTTGTCGGCTGCTTCCAGGGCTCGACCGAGGCGCTGCGGCAGCTGCAGCAGCCGACACATTTCACCGATTTCGTTATCTCGCATTCGCACCTTACCGTGTTCGGCACCTTCGTCGTCTGGGCGATGGGAGGCCTCATCTATACTTGGCCGCGGCTGTTCGGGCGCGAACTCTGGTCCTTCAAACTTGGCAACTGGTCGTTCTGGCTGATCACCGTCGGCATCGCGACCATGGGCCTGGTCCTCACAGCGGGCGGGCTGCAGCAGGGCTATCAATGGATGAATGGGGTCGAATGGCTCGACTCGCTCGTCTGGGTGAAACCCTACTGGCTGGCGCGGACCCTGTCAGGTATCAGCATGGATATCGGCATGTCACTGCTGGTGGTGAACCTGATGCTGACCGCGCTGACTAGCCCGGCGGCTGAGGCGCGACGCGTCCGCGGGCCGGTGGGAGCCCCTATCCCTTCCCCGGCGGGAGGGCTCGAGCGGTGAACGTTCGCTTCTTCGCGCTTTTCGCCGGCGTCTTCTGCATCACGCTTGCGGTGATCACGCAGGGCGTACTGCCCTTCGTGGAGCCATCCTCGCGAACTACGCGCGTGACCTCGGTGGTGCGCACGGATTTCGGCCAATTGAAATGGATGGTTTCAGAGGCGACGGACTACACCGAGCAGCAGCTTCGCGGCCGCAACATTTACCTGCGCGAAGGCTGCTGGTACTGCCATTCGCAATTCGTGCGGCCAGTGACCGGCGAGATCCGCCGCTGGGGACCGGTCAGCGAGGCGGGCGAATACGCCTACGACGTGCCGCACCTGTTTGGCACACGCCGGATCGGACCGGATCTGACGCGCGTCGGCCTGAAATACAGCGACGAATGGCACCTGGCGCACTTCTACGATCCGCGGATGCTGGTGCCGGACTCGATAATGGCGCCGTATCGCGGCCTCTTCCGCGAGCCCGATGCAGCCGTCCGTATCGTTGACGACGGCGCTGGCAATCGGACCCTTGACAGGACAGAGGTCACCGAAGGCCTGTTCGACTTCGACAGCCAGCAAGCGATCCAGCTGACGCCGAATGCATCCGGGTTGCTGTTCGTGCCGCTGAAGGCGCGCGATAGAAAACCGGTCATCGTAACGCCGAACGACGAATACACAGGCGAAACCGTCAGCATCGTGGCGGAGACGGAATCGGTGGCGGCGCTCGTTTCCTACCTCCAGAAGCTCGGCACGAACCGGGGTAAATGGCGCGATCTTTTTGAGCCGCAAAGCCTCGAGGTCATGGATGCGACGATGCCGCGCTCCGAGGAATGGATTGCTTACGGCAAGGAAGTCTATGAGCGCCGCTGCATCGGTTGCCACGGTGCCAAAGGCGACGGCAACGGGCCGGCCGCAACGTTCATGTATAACCAGCGGCCCAGGGACTTCACGTCCGCAGTCTTCAAGTTCAGGTTGACAAAGGAGCCCCTGCCCACGGACGGCGACATGCTGCGCACTATTACTCGCGGCATCCGCGGCACGGCAATGCCCCCTTGGTACGAACTGCCGCTCAACGATCGGCTGGCGGTGATCCAGTACATCAAGTATGGGCTAGCGGTTGACCGTTCCGATCCCGCCAGTCCTTACGCATTCTTCGTCGAGGAACCGCCTGGCCCGCCGTTGTATATCGGGCGCCCGCCGACCCCGGATCAGGCGATGCTGGACCGTGGCAAGGAGGTTTGGCAGGTGGCGAAGTGCTGGGAGTGCCACGGCCAAGGCGGCAAGGGCGACGGCGAGAAGGCTGCCGGCCTCAAGGATGATCTCGGGTTCGCCAGCGTGCCGGCCGACCTCACCAGCGGCCAGTTCAAGTCTGGCCCGGCCGTCGAAGATGTCTTCCGGACGATAACTACCGGCCTCAGCGGTACGCCGATGCCGTCCTATCGAAATGCCTTTCCGGACGAGGACCGGTGGGCGCTTTCCTATTTCGTCGTGGCGCTTTCCGCCTATAAAGACCCGCTCTCGCTGCAGCCGCTCTCGATTACGAAGGATGCCCGCGCGGCGCTGAACGATCTGGAACTGGTCGCTGACAAGCCGGAGCGAGCCTATGTGCCCGATCCGTCGGTGCCGGCGTCGGGCCCGCCAGCGCCGCCTGGCGAGGGACAGGCACCCAGCGGAGGTTAGCGCATGCTCGGTTTTGAAGTCACCGGACCCTATGCGGGCGCCATGCTGATGAGCCTGGCGGCCCTGTTCTTGTTCATCTGGGGCGTCCTCTCCGGCGCGATGAACGGCACCGATAAAGCCGCCAAGCGGTTTTTTGAAAGGGAAATGGAACATGAGCGATCTGCAGAGCAGCGATCCGGAGAGCCCGAGGCATCCGGAACTGGAAGTGCGTCAAAGCTCGCACCCTGAACTGGAAGACTATGCCGGCGGCCTGATACAGGCGCGTGTGGGATTCATTCCGCTATGGCTTCTTGTCGTCTACGTGCTGCTGTTCGCCTGGGGGCTCTATTACATGTATGTTTATTGGGGCGGGCTCGGCCCCGGCCGTCTGTTCTAGGAAGACTGTCGCAAGGGCCGATAAGGCAGGAGTGATGGAGATGTTGATAGCCAAAATTCTCCTTGGGGTCGCCGCCTTGAACCTCCTTTTCCTGGCCTTCGAGGTGGCGATAAACGTGCTTCGTCTTTATTTCGGCTGACATAGGAGCAGCGGATGCTACAGGACACCGCCTTCAAGCTCGCTGACGCCGGCTTGCCGCAGATGCTTGGCTTCTTCATCTATGGCGGCTGCACCGTCGGCTTTATCATCTATCTTTTCTATCTTGTGCGGCTATAGCGGCGCAGCGAAGACGCCAATGATCTACTACCTCGTGATCTTCGCCGCTGGATTTGCCGGCAGCTTTCATTGCATCGGCATGTGCGGCGGCTTTGCCTGCGCGCTGGGTCGCGATCAGCGAGGCGGAGGCGCAACCGTCCTTCGCCACCTGCTCTATAATACCGGCCGATTGACAACCTATTGCTTTCTGGGCGGGCTCGCGGGTGCGATGGGTCAGGTCATCTGCACCACGCAAGGTCTAACGGCGGCGCCGCTCTTGAACGGCACTCTCGACGTCGGCCAACGAATTCTCGCGATCGTCGCTGGCCTGCTGATGATTGCCATGGCGTTGCAGTTCTTCGGCCTGTTGCAGGTCTTTCATCGCTTTGCGATCGGATTTGGCGGCAGCACATTTGCATTGTCCCTGCGCGGTCTGTTGACGGCCCGAAGCTGGGGCGCACCGCTCGCTTTTGGCGTTTTCAACGGCTTCCTGCCATGTCCCCTGGTCTATGCCTTCGCCGCCCAGGCGGCGAGCACCGCCGGAGCGCTTCCCGGGTTCCTCGTCATGGCATGGTTCGGACTGGGAACCTTTCCCGCGATGCTGATGATGGGCGGCGTTGGCCGGATACTCGGGCCAGCCTCGCGGCGGCGCGGCGTGCGGCTGGCCGGTGGCTTTATTCTTTTACTCGGTCTCATCACGCTCGGCCGTGGTCTCCTGCCTTCTCACGCGCATTTCAGCCTTGCCTGGCTGAACGGACATCCGGCATGACTGCGCATGACGATATCCTCTGTAGCCATTGTTCGCTGCCCGTCGGCCCGCGGCCCATGGAGCGCAGGCTCAACGGTGAGGCTTGCGCGTTCTGCTGCTATGGCTGTTGCATCGCCTTTCAGGTGAAGAGCGGCAGACACGAGGAGTGGGAAGCCGCCTGGCTTCTGATCCAGCTCGGCGTGGGAGGCTTTCTCTCCATGAATATCATGATGTTCAGCCTCCTCCTCTATTCGGACGCGTTCACCGGCGTCGATGCGGGCGTGCTGCCGTGGGTTCACCTTTTGCTCTGGATCTTCGCGACGCCGGCGGTGGTGATTCTCGGCGGACCCTATCTGCGCGAAATGTGGCTCAATGGCATTCAGGGACGAGTGACGTCGTCGGCACTCATCGTGCTTGGCGTCGCTGCCGCTTACCTCTATTCGGCATTTGCCGTGTTCGAGGGCAGCACGCATGTCTATTTCGACACCGCCGTGATGGTGCTGATGCTATTCACCGTTGGCCGCTATCTCGAGGCTGTTGGCCGCGCAAGGGCGGCGCGCGACCTCGAACCTCTTCTGGCTGCAGAAAGCGAGAGCGCGAACGTGGTCGATGCCGCGGCAGAGATCCGCCGTCCGGTGCGGGAGGTGGCGGCCGGCATGCTGGTGCGGGTCCGGCCAGGCGAGCGCATTCCGGTCGACGGAGTGGTTATCGAGGGGGAATCGAACACCGATGAAGCCGTGATTACCGGAGAAAGCCGGCAGGTCACAAAGGGCGCCGGCTCCAAGGTGATTGCCGGCAGCATCAATATCGACGGGCCGCTCCTGATCCAAAGCAGCGGTGACGGAACCGCAACCCGCTGGGCGCGGATTTGCCGGTCGGTGCGCGAAGCGCTGGGCCGTCGCAGTCCAACCCAGCGCCTTGCAGATCGCGTCGTTGGGGTTTCCGTGCCGCTCGTCCTTGTCCTCGGCGGTCTGACGATCGTTTACTGGGCGCAGTCATTGCCGTTCGATCGGGCGTTGCTGATTGGCCTCTCGGTACTGGTGGTTGCCTGTCCTTGTGCCGTCGGCCTCGCTGCTCCGATGGCGACATCTCTCGGCATCGGCCGGCTGGCGCGGCACGGCTGTCTCGTCCGCGAGCCCGGCGTGCTCGAGACTCTCGCGCGTGTACGGTTGCTCGCCTTCGACAAGACCGGCACTCTGACGGCGGGCAAAGCGCGTCTCGTCGGCGTCGACCGCGAGGAGGTCGGCATCGACGAAGTACTGGCGCGCGCCGCCGGTCTGGAGCGCCATTCCGAGCATGGTCTGGCGCGGGCCATCGCGGCAGCCGCCGCTCAGGGGGACATCACCCCGCTCGTCACCTGCGATGTTCGGACGGTTCCCGGCCGTGGCATCCTCGGCAGTGCCGAAGGCCGTCCCGTGGCGGCAGGCAACGGCAGATTGATGAATGATCTGGGCTGGCCGCTTCCCCCGTCTCTGGCCGAGCGTGCGCGGTCGCTGGAGGCGAGCGGTCATTCGGTGGTCTATGTCGGTTGGGGCGAGCGGGTTCACGCTGTGCTGTCGCTCGATGACTCACCGCTTCCCGAGGCGCAGGCTGCGATCGCGGCCCTGCGTGAGCGCGGGCTCGCGGCCACGCTGTTAACCGGCGACTTGGCCCAAGCGGCGGAGCGGATCGCGGCCCTGGTTGGGATCAAGGACATCCAAGCGGGCCTTTCTCCCGAGGCGAAACGACTCGCCCTGCATCGGCTCCGCCATGACCATGGTTCGGTGGCGATGGTCGGCGATGGACTGAACGACGGGCCGGTCCTGGCCGACGCAGATGTCGGTATCGCCGTCGGCTCCGCCACTGATCTCGCCCGCGAGACTGCGGCGCTCGTGCTGCCTGCGGATGGATTGTGGATGCTGCCCTGGATCGTCGACGTGGCCCGCGCCGTCCACAGGACCATCTTGACCAACCTTATGTGGGCGTTTGGCTACAACCTCGTCGCGCTGACCTTCGCAGCACTCGGACTTCTGCAACCAATCCTTGCGGCGGCCGTCATGGCCGGCTCGAGCATCCTCGTTGTGGTGAATTCGCTCCGGTTGGAGCGGCTGCCCGATCCTGTTCCGGCGCAGATCCCGGAGCAACGATCCAGCATCGCGGCGGAGCGTACCCGCAATGGCACCGGCATTTCCGCAATGGCCGGCCCGGCGGTCGAGCGGAGTTGAGTTTTCGTTTCAACCAAACAGGCGATGCGCGGAGGCGTCCTACAGCCTTCGGCCGCCGCTGCCGGCGGAAACGGCAGCGGCGGCCGGCTTCACACTCGGCAACGGTCTCCTGATTGTCACCGGCAACCTCGTCGGCTCATCGGGCGCGAGGGAGCGGACGTCCCGCCGCCTTCAGCTCGCGGCCGCGAAATTGATGGTGACTTTCGTACCGCCGTCACGCACCGTGTCGATCGCGATTTTCGCTTTGTGGAGTTCGGCGATGCGATGAACGATTTTGAGCCCGAGGCCAAGTTGGCCGGAGCGCTTGACGTAGCCGAGTTCCTCGTTGTGCTCCGGCAGGTCGACGAGGCCCCCGCCGTTGTCCTCGATGGACACCTGCGGGCCAGGTCCGCAGGTAACGACGATGTTGGTTCCCGGCGGATTATGCTTCACCGCGTTCTCAATCAGGTTTCTGAGCATATTCTCGACCAGTCCGGAGATAACGGTCACGGGCGCCGTGCCGTGGTCGATAAACTCAATTGACTTGCCGTGATCGAAGACGAAAGGCGCCGTTGCTTCCGCAACCTCGGCGCCGAGCGCGGAAAGGCTCGCCTGCTGAAAGGCGGAAGGGTCGATCGCGTCGGCGCGGGCAAGCGAGGTCAACTGCTCCAGAATGTGGGTGAGCGCATCGAGATCGCGCTCGGCATTGCGTGCACGGGGATCGGCGATGCGGCTCAATTCCATCTTGGCGATCGCGACCGGAGTCCGAATTTCGTGGGCTATCGAGGCGGAGAAGACCTTCTGCGACTGGATGAGGTCGCCGAGACGTGCGAGCAGCCTGTTGACGGCACTCACGAGGCGCTCGATTTCCTGTGGCATGCGGGTAACGGGCAGGCGTGCGCCGCTGTCGCGCGGGTCGATCGCGTCCGCGGCCCTGACTGTCATGGCGACCGGTTTCAACGCACTGCGGATCGACCAGATGGTGGCGCCGATTACGAGACAGAACATGAGCGTCATCGGCACTATCATCGAATCGATCATCTCGTGCAGCAGGGCGCTGTACATGAAACCGTTCGGATCCTTGATGATTGCCAGTTCCACGAGAACCGGGTCGCCTTCGCGATCGAAGGATTGGCCGCCGGCAACACTGAAGGGTTTTCCCGGCTCGATCACGCGTTTCCAGAAACTCGGTACGTCGACGCTCAAGGGCAGGAAGTGCTCGGCGCACTCGGTCGTGCAGTTGGAGAAGAGCACCGAGCCCGAAGCGGTGCGCACCCGGACATAGATTGCGCCTGCATTGCCCTCATGCTCCAGATAGCGTTGCCGCAACTCGTCATCGGGCCTGTATGTCAGGCGCCCGTCGTGCCTGGTGATCGCTCGCGAAAGGGTCTCCGTCTCCTGCTGCAGCATGAGAATGCTAAGCTTGTAATCGTCGAACCAATAATCGGCGAAGACGACGCCTATCTGCAGAACCATCGCAAGCAGCGAAAACGCGAAAATTCGTTTCGCGACGATGCCGAGCAGAGATGGATTTCGCTTCTTCATGCGGCTGTCCGCAGGAGATAGCCGATGCCGCGCACGGTTTCGATCAACACGCCGGTGTCGAGCGGCTGCAACCGCTTGCGGACGCGGGAAACGGCAAGCTCCAGCGCGTTGGCGCTGAGTTCCTGCCCATATTCGGATAGCGCGATTTCGAGCCGGCGCTTGGGAACGACGCGCCCGACCTCGCGCATCAGTATCTCGATCAAGGACCGTTCCCGCGGCGGCAGCGGCACGACGGCGCCATCGCAACGGAGTTCCGCCGTGGCCGGGTCGAAGCGCAAGGCGCCCGCTTCGAGAACGGGTTGGATTGCGTGCGGGTTACGTCTGAGCATGGCCCTGCAGCGCGACAGCAGTTCCCGATGATGGAACGGCTTCACCAGATAGTCATCGGCGCCGGCGTCCAATCCCTGAACGCGCTCGTCGACCGATCCGCGGGCGGTGATGATCAATACAGGCAGGCCAGCATGCTCCTGTCGGATCCATTTCAGCAGATCAAGCCCGTCACCGTCCGGTAATCCGAGGTCGAGAAGCACAAGATCGTGCTCGCGTTCGGCAATAGCGGCCTCTGCCGAGTGGACGCTTGAAACAGCATCGAGTCTCCAGCCCGCCTCACGCATGGTCTCGCCCACGAGTTCGATGAGGCGTGGGCTGTCTTCAACGAGCAGCAGGCGCATGCGCAAACCTTCTTAGGGCCGGGACCATGGACCATATGAGGTTTTTTCGGAAGTGCAACATTCAGGGAATGGAGGGGGTTTCAGTCTTCTATCTCCGCCCTGACGATTTCGGCGTTGACGGGATTCATATAGACATCGGCGCGCTCGTGCTTTGCCGTGAAAGCGTAGATCTCATAGCAGCTCCCTGCCGTTTTGACGCCTTGCACGTCAAAATAGCCGTCCTGCTGAAGCTTCAAGGCGGCTTGCTCCGGTGTCATCCAGGCTGATCGTGGCTCATTGGTGCAGGATGCATCGTTGTCGGCCCTGGCAAGGCCGGGGAGAGCAGCCGCCGTCAGCGCACAGATCAACATCGATTTCATGAACGGTTCCTTTGATGAAAGGGCCGCCTCGGCGACGGCTTTAAGACCGTGCCGTCGCGAAGCTGTCGAAATACTGTCCGCATCCCGCAACAGCGAAGCGCCCGCTCTTCCGCGGCGACCTCCTGACAGAAGTTCGACAGTTAGCCCGCGTTACTGGCGGATGTGTCGAGACCGGCCGGCGATCGGTTGCACTCCCGCGAGCCGTCGATGCCGCCCCGAGACGCCGCCTCAATGAGCGACAAGCTCGCATTTGGAGATAGATGTTTTGGCTGCTTTCAGAATTCGCCGACCCGAAATCGGAAGCGTGGCGCTGAGCGCCATCGTTACGCTTTATCTGCTGCTGGCAACCAACCAGGGTTTCTGGAGCCATGCGGTGACCTATTTCGACCGCGCCTGGGTGGGGTTGCTGGCGCTTGGTGCGGCGCTCTGGCTCACGACCTTTTCAGTCCTCACGGCACTTTCCATGAAGTACGTGACGAAGCCGCTCCTGATCTTCTCTATTCTCGTCTCGGTTTCCGCCTCCTATTTCGTCGATAGGTTCGGCGTGATCATCGACAAGGACATGATCGGCAATGTTGCGACCACAACCGGGCCCGAGGCAGGCCATCTGCTGACCGGCAGTCTTGCGCTTCACCTTGCACTGTATGCTGTCGTTCCCTCGCTTGTGATCGCCTCGATCAAAATCACCCACAGGCGATTCTTCGCCAAGGCCGGCGTCAATTTCCTCTTCATCGCTCCATCGATCGTCCTGAGCGGGCTGCTCATCTACGGCAATTTCGCCACCATCGCCTATGCGCTGCGCGAGCACAGGGACTTGATGCCCCGCTTCAATCCGGCGGGACCGATCTCGGCGGCCGTTCGCTACGGCCTCTCCGCCTACCGCGAGCGCAATCTGGTGGTACAGCCGCTCGGGACCGACGCAACGGAAGGGTCACGCATTGCCGGCGCGGGAAAGCCGGTGGTCGTGGTGGTGGTCGCGGGCGAGACGGCTCGGGCGATGAATTTCTCGCTCAACGGCTATAAGCGCGAGACGAATCCGGAACTGAAGGCGCTCGGCGTCGTGAACTATTCAGACACGACCAGCTGCGGCACGGCGACCGCCGTCTCGCTGCCATGTATGTTTTCCGTCTATCCGCGCAAGCAGTACAGCGATTGGAAGGCGCGCTCCACCGAGAACTTGGTCAACGTGCTGACGCATGCAGGCGTTTCCGTCACCTGGTGGGATAACAATACCGGTAGCAAGGGCATCGCCAACCTTATCAGCTTCGCCAGCTTGTCGCGCCAGAAGGAGAGCCCCCTCTGCAACAACGGCGAATGCCTCGATGAAATCCTTCTCGCTGAACTGGATCGAAAGCTTGGTTCCGTGAGGACAAACAGCGTCGTCGTGCTGCACCAGCTCGGCAGCCACGGGCCATCCTACTACCTGCGCTATCCCAAGGCCTTCCGCCGCTTCACGCCTGACTGCCGCACGCCGGAACTGATGCGCTGCACGAACGATGAAATCGTCAACGCCTATGACAACACTATTCTTTACACCGACCACATTCTGGCGAGCGTCGCCCGGCTCATCGAGAAGCATCAGGATCAAATTGCCGGGGCGATGATTTATATGTCGGATCATGGAGAGTCTCTAGGCGAGAACGGCATCTACCTGCACGGCGCGCCGTATGCGATCGCCCCGAAGGAGCAAACGCAGGTCCCGTTCGTCGCCTGGTTTTCCAAGTCCTACCAGGAGACGATGGGCGTCGATACCGCTTGCCTCATGAAGGATGCGGATACGCCGAAGTCGCACGACAATCTCTTTCACACCGTGCTCGGCATGATGGATGTGCAAACGAGCGTCTATGACCCCTCCCTTGATGCTTTTGCCTCCTGTACGCGGCCCGAGGAGAGGAAGAACGGCATCTCGGGATATCACGCGTCACGCGATGCCGTGGGGGCACCCGTGGGTTCCTTGTAGCCGAAGGACATCTCGGCTCCCGCCGCGATCCGTCGAGCACCGAGCGCACAAGCTGTCGGCAATCAGCCAAATCTGCTAGACTTGAGCTCAGCAGCCGCGGCCTTTCCGGTTCATTTTCGGTAAGCGCGGCATTGCCCTTCAAGGGAGTGAACCGATGCGGATCGTTGGAATACAGGTCCATCCCGAGCGCGGCGGCAAAGCGGGATATACCGTCGAATTCGTAGGCGAAAACGGGGAGATCGTGACGATCCTCTGCCCGCAAGACGCGGAGGGTTCACTCAACAGGATGAACGCCGTTTCACGGGCGAAGGAAATCCTTGCTGCCGCAGCTCAAGCGGATGAGGCTCCGCTCGCAATCACTGGCACGAGGCAATCTTCCTCGGTGCCGGATGGGGCGCTCGCAAGCGCCCGCCAGGCCCATGACCAGGACGCGATGGAAGAACAATTGGAGGAGGGGCTCGAGGACACGTTTCCAGCGAGCGATCCCGTCTCCATCACCAGTTCGACGATCCCCAGGCGAACGCCGCGGCGTTGAGCCGCTACAATTTCAGCGGGTCGGAGTTTCGCGGGGCCGGGCCTGCCGAGGTGCGGCGGGTGCCGTGTCGGCCGGTTACCTGGCAAAATGTTGGGATTGTCGTAACCCTTTGAGTTTCTGTATTTTGTTCTGAAATCGATTCCGCGCGGCAACGATGCGGCGGACTTCCCTTTGAAGTATTGACGCGCGATATTCGAGAGATGTCGGGCGGCGCCTCGTCAATTGCAGGTGGAGAATACCGTCGTGAGCGGCCATGGGAGTAAAGTAATGAATGGCCGGCATTTCACTTTCGCAGTCGGCGACATTCACGGCTGCCTGGAGCAGCTTGAGGCTCTCTTGGCGGCGATAGAGTCGGCAGCGCCCGGTGGAGGAAGGGTAGTTTTTCTCGGCGACCTCGTCGATCGCGGCCCCGACAGCCGGGGCGTCGTCGAAAGGATCATGGCTGGTCCGACCAAGCCGGGATGGGAATGGATCACGCTCAAGGGAAATCACGAGGCAATGCTCGTCGCCGCGCGCAAAGGCATCGCTGAAATGAGCTTATGGCTGACGAACGGCGGTTACGAGACCCTGGAATCCTATGGGGGAGCCATACCCCTCAGTCACCTGGTGTGGATGGCCGAGCGGCCATCGATCATCACGGAGAGCTATCGCATTTTCGCCCATGCGGGGGTCGACGAGACGCTCCCTCTGGAGGAACAGGGGGACGAGATCCTGCTTTGGATGCGGACCGAGCCCAACTATTCCGGCTATTACTGGGGCAAGCATCTGTGCCATGGGCACACCCCGAGTCGCTCCAACCCAAGGACCGTCGGCAACAGGACCAATGTCGACTCGGGCGCTGTCTTCGGCGGTGTTCTCTCCTGCGCCGTCTTCGACGACAATGTGCCGGGCGGCCCGATCGAGTTTCTTGTCGCCGGCGAGCAAGATGCCTATTGGCCCTAGACCATCAATTTTGCCGCAATCCGACCGAAAGGAGCCCGGGCCTGACTTTGTCGTCCTCAGCGATTTTCCCGAATGATTTCGCCGCGCTCCTGTTCGATATGGACGGCACCCTGCTGAACTCCATGGCAGTCGTCGAGCGGGTCTGGGGCGCGTGGGCCGTCCGCAACGGGATCGATCCGGTGTGGCTGGTGCAGTCGGTGCACGGCGTTCGTGCGGTCGATACGATTCGCAAGCTCGGTCTGCCCGTCGACGCCGAGCACGAAGCGCGCGCACTTGCGGCCGCGGAGGTCGCGGACGTGGAAGGAATCGTGGAAATTCCGGGTGCCAGCGTATTCCTGAGCTCACTGCCGCCGGAGCGCTGGACGATAGTCACCTCGGCGCCGCTCGAGCTGGCGGTGCGCCGCCTTGCGGCGGCCGGCATCCCGGTTCCGCGCCACATGGTGACCGGAGAGGACGTGTCGATCGGCAAGCCAGATCCCGAGGGCTATCGCCTGGCTGCGGAGAGGCTCGGCGTCCGGGCTGAGGATTGCCTCGTCTTCGAAGATGCTCCCGCGGGCATCCTCGCCGGCAGGTCCGCTGGCGCGGAGGTGGTCGTCATCACCGGAGCGCATAGAGCGGCGGGCGATACGACGCACGTCACGCTTGCGCATTACACGGAGGTGGAGGCCCGGCTCGGCGAGGACGGATGGGTATCTCTGCGTCGTCGGGGCCGCTGACCGCTACTGCATGTCTCCCCACCTCGATTTCAGCATTACGCGCTGCCACAGCAATCCTTGTGCGTCTAACTGAGGGCATTGCGCTGGTTTCCCGCTAAACCACGCTAACGTAGCACTCTCACGCCGCTCGCTGTTTTCCAGATAGGTTGAGCGGTTTCCGGTCGGTTGTCTTTGCGGCACGATCCCAAAGGAAATCGCCGAGAAGGCGATGTGCTCCCATCCGACCGGTGAGGTATGGGTCAAGAGATCGTCCGGGATGATTTCGCCTTGTGCCCGCAGGTGCGCCACGGCGTCGGCCATATAGTTCGAGTTCCAATAGACGATCGCTGCGATGACGAGGTTCAAGCCCGACGCCCGGTATTGCTGGGCCTCATGGTTGCGGTCGATTGCGCGCCCCTGCCAGAATGTGTAGATTGCCTGCGCGAAAGCGCCGACTGATTTCGGAACGGACGAAGGATGGCATTGCCGCTGCAAGGGCACAGGGGAAGCAACCCGCCCGACAGCCGCTAGACAGGCTGCCATGAAGCCAATCGAGGCGAAAACATCTCCGGCGGAAGCTGCCAAGCAGCTTGGCATTGCCATTCTACAATCTATCGCGAAATGCGCCGGTCAGGCATCAACCGCCCTGCATAGTGCAACTTCGCTTCTCGACCCACTGCGGTCGTCGGCTCGCGCTGCCCGAATGGCGCTTTCCCGAGCGAGAAGCAACTTCCGATGTCGCTATTGATCAGTGTTCGGGCAATCCCGCCAGCCTCAAGGCGTCGGCCACCTGGTCAGCCCATTTCGGCAGATGCTGAAAGAAAGGCAGCGACCGATATTGCGCGATCGTGAAGCCAGGTTGAGCGGCCAATAGCTTCTGAGCGGCCCAGCGGGCGGTCTCCAGATCTCCGCTCATCGCCGACCATGCGGCGAGGTATCGATAGGAGATGATGATGTGAGGATGGCTCGCAATGACCTCACGGGCGATCGCGATAGCCTGGGAAAGAGAACCGGTCAGCGCCATCGAGGTGGCCACTCCCAGTCTCATGTAGAAACCGAGCGGATCCCTTGGGCTCAGTGTCATCGCCCGCTGGAGCCGTTCCGTCGCGCGAATGGCGTCGTCCCGGTAAATCGCAATCCAGCCCAAGCGTGCCCATGCCCATGCGTTGTTTGGATCAAGCGCAAGCGCCCTCTCGATGAAAATGGTGGCGCGTTCCTGGTCGCCGCAAATGCTCATCGCGGAGCCGGCGGCGGCCAATGCGATAGGATCATCGGCGATCGAGCCCGCGGCTTCAACCGCCGCCATAGCCCTTTGCAAGTCGCGTTCCGGATGCTCGGTCCATAGGAAGGCGGCACTTGAAGCGTGGCACCACGCCAAAAGTGCATGCGCGCGACCATAAGTCGGATCGATGGCGATCGCTTTCCGTAGCAGCTCGATCGCCTGGTCGTTAGCATCGTTGCGGCGACTCCAGATGTGCGGGTAGGCGCGCATGACGAGGTCGTAGGCTCGCAGACTCCTCGGCGGCTTGCGCTTGGCCAACTCGATCTCGGCGCCGCGGATGGCCGGATGGATGGCGCCGGCCACTTGCGCAGCGATCCTGTCCTGGAACTCGAAAATGTCCGCGACCGCGCCCTCGTAGCGCTCGGACCACAATTGTGTCCGCGTGTCGGCATCGATCAGTTGCACGGAAATGCGCAGTCGGTCGCCGCCCCGCCGAACGGTGCCTTCGACCACATAATTGACGCCGAGTTCGCTGCCGACCTCACGCACATCGACGAAGCGCCCCTTGTAGGTGAAGGCAGACTGGCGCGCGATGACAAAGAAGTCCCGAACGCGCGAGAGCGCGGCGGTGATCTCCTCCACGACGCCATCCGCAAAATACTCGTCGTCCGCCCCACCAAGATTGTCGAAGGGCATCACCGCCACCGAGGGCTGGTCATGCGGCCGCGTCGGGGCGGGGACGGCCTGGGGCTGCGATGCGGTATATTGCGTCGACGCGATCTGACGGTATCCACCCCCTTCCCGCAAATGCAGCGACACCGCCAGGGAGTTCGTCTGTGCCTCGGGTTCCACGTCCAAATGCTTCTTCAGAAGCACCCGGCAGGACTCGAACTGGCGCAAGGCCGCGTTTTCTTGACCCCTGGCAACGTGAATGCGCATCAGTGCCCGATGGGCTGGCTCAGCGGTCGGATCCGAGGCGAGCAGCCTTTCCGCAAGTCGCTCACAAGCCGCTTCGGCTGGGGCTCCAGAATCTGACAGCGCCAGGCTCAGCCGCTCCACCAACTGCAAGGCTTTCTGCCGATATCTGGTCTGATACGGTCCGAACCATTCATCCAGGCCGTCGGGAATGACTTCGCCCTCGAGCAGATCACCGCGGTAGAGGTCAGCGGCGAAGGCTAGGTCCGCCGTCCCGTCTTCAGCGAGCTTCCGCTCAAAAAGCCAAATATCCGCTTCATCCGGACCGGCTACCAGCGCGATTGTTTCCTGATCTCCATCGACATAAAGGGCGGCATTATCGCTCGAGGGAAACCACCGCCTGATGTCGGCAAGGGCCTGGCGCAGGCTATTGCGTGCCTGCGCATCGCCTCTTCCGGGCCAAAAGCCTTCGGAAAGCAGTTCGCGGTGGTGACCGCGGCGACCTGCCAGGACCAGAGCGGCAAAAAGAAGTGCGGTCTTGCGCGTTGCGAACCGGACAGGCTGGCCCTCTCGGGAAGTTACTTCAAGGCCACCAAGCAACCGGATGTGCACATCTCGTCCCCAGGTTTCGATCGCGCCAAAAGAATAGCATTTTCGCCAGTCGAATTAACGCGGATTTAACGGCGTCTCGTCGGGCTTTTCGCAGCGGTTCACACTTGGCTGAACAGCCGCAAATCGCCCGTGTGACAAGCTGCGACCGTGGTCTGGAACGGGAGAACAAAAATGTCTTACACGGAAGCTCGCGGCGAGAATCGCGCATCGGATCGGCTGCTGCTCGGAGAAGCAGCAAAAAAGTTAGCAACAATCGTAGCTGCCTTCACAGCATGGCGGCGGACCACAGTCAGGCGCAGGGCGATAGAAGACCTGACATCCGATCAGTTGGAGGATATTGGCTATTCTGAGGTCCCTCGACCCATGCTGGTCGTCAAAGCCGGCCTGATCACGAACCTGTCGTCGATGAGATAAGGGGCGAGGATAAAAGGCGGAACCAGCGTTCGTGACCGGAAGCCGTCATTCCTGAGGCTAATCCCGGCTTAGCGCCAGCCAAACGCCCTCATTCCCGCAGAGGTGCTGAGAAACGGGCCGCTCGGCTCGAGGGGCCGCGAGGGTTGGGCTCCGATTCTGTGGTCCTGGGCCATGCCCATGGCTGGGCACGCGGGCAGTTCCACTGCTGGCTGGCGGTGAGCAACCTCACTCGGAACTGGTTTGCCGACGGGCATCTCGGCCGCTTTGACAAGTTTCTTCGACCGGCGTGTCGGGCCGGAGATGTTCCCCTCTGTTTGGATGTAACAGCTGTTTCAGCGCTTCCTTCAGGCGTGCAGCGGCCTGCATGCGCTCCTCAGCCGACATCTGCGCGGGGTCGAGATCAAGCTTGAGATGCGGCGACTCAACGCGAAGATGCTCGTGGCCTTCCCTGGGGTGCTTGTGCAGTTCGATAACGTGAAACGCGGCGACCGGATGGCCGACTCCGCGTAGCCGAATGCGCCCCATCTCCTCGCAGCGAATCTCATCCTTCACGTGTGCATGAGTCTCGAACGAGATCAGGATGCCGCCCTCGGGCGCCTCGTGCTCGAGTCGGGAGGCGAGGTTCACCGCTCCCCCGATGATCGTGTAGTCCATGCGGTCCTCGCTGCCGAAATTACCGACCGTGCAATAGCCGGTATGAATGCCGATGCGGCAGGCGAACGGCTTTTCGACGCCCGCGTTGCGCCAGAGAGCGCTCAGATGCCGCATCCGTTTCTGCATGGCGATCGCCATCCGCACGCAGGCGAGGGCGTCCTCCTTCACGCCGCGGCTCTCGGGGTCGCCAAAGAAGATCATGAGGGCGTCACCCACGTATTTGTCGACCGTGGCGCCGTGCTCGAGCGCGATGCGCGACATTTCCGTCAGATACTGATTGAGCAGCTGGGTCACGTCCTCCGATTCCATCTGGTCGGTCATCTCCGTGAATCCGACGAGATCGGAGAAGAACACGGTGAGCTTCTTACGCTGGCTGATAAGCTTAACCTCCTGCTTGCCTGCAAAGATCGAGGCGTAGACCTGGGGTGAGAGATACTTGGCGAGCTTGTTAGAAAGCGCCTCCAGCTCCCGGTGCTTCTGGCTGATCTGCCTGGCTGCCTCCTCGGTGCGCCGGTTGGCTGCCTCTAGCTCCATCTCGCGCTGCTTGAGCTCGGTGATGTCGGTATAGACCGCGGCCGTGCCGCCGCCGGCGACCCGCCGCTCGGAGATCAGTATCCACCGGCCATCGGCCCGGCGCTGCAACGTCGGCGGGCCGGGTTTCCGATGCTGCGCCAACCGCCGCGCAATGTAGCCTTCCGGGTCGTCGCGCGCCTCCAGGATCAGTCCGACCTCCGCCGCGCGACGGACAATGGCTGCGAACGGTGTGCCGGGCTCGATCTCAATGTCGGTACCGCCGTAGAGCAGCTCCTTGTATCGGCTGTTACGAAGTTGGAGCCGATCCTCGGCATCGTAAAACGCGAAGCCCTCGGAGATACTCTCGATGGCGTCGATCAGGCGCTGTCGGGCCGACGCGAGCTCGCGCGTCCGTTCTTCGACTTTGAGCTCGAGGCTGGCATAGGAGTCCTGCAGTCGCGCAGCCATGCGGTTGAACTCGCCGGCGAGCGCCTCGAGCTCGTCACCGGTCCGGATTTCGATCCGGTCGGTGAGCTCACCGCCGCCGATCTTCGCTGCTCCTTCCTGCAGCCGCCGTATCGGCCCGGTCATGCCGCGGGCGAGCATCAGGCCCGCGAGCGCTGCCAAGAGCACGCCGACCAGCGCCAGTCCGCCGGTGCGCACTATCGAGGCGTAAAGCGGCTGGTAGGCCTCGTCCACCGGCAGGTCGACGAAGACGAGCCAGCCGAGCGGTGCAATCCGCGCGTGCGTGCTGAGCCCCTCGCGCCCCTCCGGATCGGGCGCTCTCATCGGCTCGTCCGCCGGGTCACCGGCCAGCGCCGCAGCAACCTGCGGCAGACCTGTAAGGGCGGCCCGGCGCAGCACGAGGCTGATGTCCGGGTGAGCGATCAACCGCCCGTTCGCGTCGACGACATAAGCCCGTCCGCTGCGGCCGACCTCAATCCTAGAGATCACGTCCCAGATGAACTTGAGGTTGACCTCGGCTACCGTGACCCCGCCGTCGCTGGCACGCTCCGCCGTGGCGACTGTCATGTAGGGCTCGGAGTCCTTGTGGAAGTAGACGGGACCGCGCCAGGTACCATCTGCCTTCGCGGCCGCGAATGCTGGCGCTTGCGACCGGTCGATGCCGCTGCCGACCACGTCGATGGTCAGCCGCGAGATCCGGAGCTGCTCCCGGCCGGCGCCGTCGATGTAGGTGAGCTCGGTGATCGCCGGCACTTGGCGCAGCATCCGGATCAAGTCGAACCGGCGCCGCTCGGTGCCTTCCCTTCCGGCGTACGCGCTCGCGTGGGTCGTCCAGCGGAGCTGGCCTTCAATGCCGGCGATGAATTGCTCGATCGTCTGCGCGGCAGCGGCGGCCTTCTCGCGCTGGATCCGGACCAGTACGCCCTGGTGCTCGGCAGCGGAAAACCAGATCTGGACCGCGCCGGCCACGACCAGCGCTCCTGCTACCAGAGCCGCCAGGAGGACCGCGTACTTGCGCAGCAGTCGCCCCTGCGGTGGCGCGTCCCCGGCGTCATTAGAAGCAGGTTCGCCGGTGGCCGTCACTCGATGACCTCGTCGGCACGCAGCAAGACGGCGGGCGGGATCGTGAGCCCGAGCTCCCGGGCGCGCCTCACATTAAGCGTGAACACGATTTCGGAAAGCTCTTCGACTGGGAGTTCAGCTGGATTAGCGCCCCTAAGAATCTTGTCGATATATCGCGCAGCCACCGGGCCCGCAACGGCGTGGTCAGGGGCATAAGAAAGCAGCGCGCCCCATTCCACCCAACCTTTCCGATGCCCAGCCACAGGTAAGCGCGCACTTTCACCGAGCTTGATAATGAGGCGAGGGTGGTTGGTCTGAAGGTCGGGAGAAGCGACGATCACCGCGCCGACCTCGCCAGTTTCAAGACCGGCAAAGACCCGCCGCACATCGGCTGCGGTCTTTGCATCGCGTTCGATTAGTTCCACCGCAAGCACAGCAGCCGCCTCGCGCACGAGCGCCAGCTCTCTGGGCACGTAAGGATCGTCTCGGTCAAACAACACAAGGACCCGCTGAAGGTCCGGATCGATCTGTTTCAGTAGCTCCAGCCGCTTCGCAATCAGGCTCAAATTCGAGACCGGGCCGGTCAGGTTTCCTCCCGGCCGTGCGAGACTCTCAATGTAGCCTGCCGCCTGAGGATCGTAGATGTGAACGAAGACGATCGGGATATCCGATGTCGCCGCCTTGGCCTCGCGAACACATTGATCCTCGAAGCCGACGATGAGATCGACGCTCGCGGTCACCCATTCCTTGATGGTCGCCGCGGCGGCTGTCTGGTCCGGCTGATTTCGCCAGTCGAAGCGCAGGTTCTTGCCGTCCTCGTAACCCAACTCGTTGAGCGCCTGATGAAGCGTATGCAATGCTGGTGGTTCATGATCGATGCCGACATGGCACAGCCCGATGTGCCAGACCTTGCTCAAGTCTTGGGCCGGGGCGTACGGCGGCGTCACAAGCAGCAGCGTTGACACGCTGATGATCACGCTCATTCTCCGAAAGACCGCAAACCTCAAGCCCATGCTGCCCTCCCCAGCAAGACGCCGGTTCGGCGCCACGTCCGGCGGCGCTCCGCACGCTTGGGTGGCTCGTGGCGCGGCTTTTCTAGCCGGCGCAAGTCTACAGGAAAACGCAGTCGCTCGCCATGCGCCCGTGTTGTCGTCGTTACTCGCTCGCCCACCTTCCCACGCTTCCTCGATCACCCCAGCGACGCGCTGCAACAGGGGTTCTCTAAGCGGATCGACAGTCCCAAGAACGATGATCCGTGATTCCAATCCGCAGGGGGCGCAGCACGACATGTTCCCGCAACTGTCACCGTCAAATCCCACGGTATGCGGCCTCTATGCAGTGCATCGCGGGCAGAACATGCGCACACCCGGGTCGATCCCAGTTCGATCGAAAGTCTGCTTCCGGGGAACCGCTTGAAGTCTAGACTTGGCGCTCTTTGTTCGTTCCGATCGCACAGCCGAACGGCAAACAACCACTCAACTGCGAAGTTTAGCGCAATATCCGTTTGTCCGCTTCGTGTTGGCGATTTGATCTCCCTTGGCGTTGTTTAGCGGGAACCTAACGCTACGCCCTCTACCTCGCGGGGCGCAATCGAAGCCAATTCCTCGCACCGGAACCTCGAAACGGGTATAACGTTTGGAGTTACATGTCCCCGAAAGGCCCCGCATACGGAGGCGCCGAGCTGGGCAATCCGGGATTAAGACCTGGAGGACGGCCATGGAACCGACACACGCGCGCAGGCTGGCGGATGAATATCTGCGTCTCGGCGGGCACCGCCGAGTGGTGATCGACGATAACCAGACATCGATTCGCAACTGGGAACCGGAGCCGCTCGAGGCCGAGGCGTTCTGGAGGCGCTATGTCGAGACGCTGAGCCCCGAGATGCAGAGGGAAGTGCAGCTTTACCTGCCGACGATCAATCGCGCGTAGGCGCGGATCGCATGTTTGTCCAGTTGCGTCACTTCCGTGCGAATGGCGCCGCCGGCGGGTAGTGGCGCATCTGCCTGTACCGCTTTCGCCGTCCCCGCGGCCGAAGGGCCGGCGACGTGTTCCCCAATTATCTTGGCAGAAGCACGGGTCCGAATACGATTCTGAGTTTACAAAAGTAATATTATATGATTTTTTCCTAACGGGCTGCTGGAGAGCAGCTTTCTTTGGGAGGAAATCATGAAATTTCGCAAAGCACTCGCGAGTGCCACGATCCTTGCTGCCTGCATGTTCGGAAACGCCTCGGCTGCCGATCTCGTCGTCGGTTTTTCCCAGATCGGCTCGGAATCCGGCTGGCGCGCCGCCGAGACGACGCTGACGAAGCAGCAGGCGGAGCAGCGCGGCATCGATCTCAAGTTCGCCGACGCGCAGCAGAAGCAGGAAAACCAGATCAAGGCGATCCGCTCCTTCATCGCGCAGGGCGTCAACGCCATTCTTCTCGCGCCGGTCGTCGCCACCGGCTGGGACGAAGTGCTGCAGGAGGCCAAGGACGCGGAAATCCCGGTCATCCTGCTCGACCGCACCGTCGATGCGTCCAAGGATCTCTACCTGACCGCCGTCACGTCCGACCTCGTGCATGAAGGCAACGTCGCCGGCAAGTGGCTCGTGGATACGGCGGCGGGCAAGCCCTGCAACGTCGTCGAGCTTCAGGGCACGACCGGTTCTTCCCCCGCGATCGACCGCAAGAAAGGTTTCGAACAGGCTCTCGCCGGTCATGACAACCTGAAGATCGTTCGCAGCCAGACTGGCGACTTCACCCGCACCAAGGGCAAGGAGGTCATGGAAAGCTTCCTCAAGGCGGAAGACGGAGGCAAGAATATCTGCGCGCTCTACGCCCACAACGACGACATGGCCGTCGGCGCGATCCAGGCAATCAAGGAAGCGGGTCTGAAGCCGGGCAAGGATATCCTCGTCGTCTCGATCGACGCGGTTCCGGACATTTTCCAGGCAATGGCCGCTGGCGAAGCCAATGCCACGGTGGAGCTGACCCCGAACATGGCAGGTCCCGCCTTCGATGCGCTGGATGCTTACCTCAAGGACGGCAAGGAGCCGCCGAAGTGGATCCAGACGGAGTCGAAGCTCTACACCCAAGCCGATGAGCCGATGAAGGTCTATGAGGAAAAGAAAGGCCTCGGCTACTGATCTCGACAAACGGCCCGCGCTCGTTTCGGCGCGGGCCTTCCTTATTCCGTCTGTCGCCAGGCGGTCGGTGCGAAGAGACGGTATCCATGCACGGCAATAGCGACAATATTCTCTCGGCGATCCGCATCGAGAAAGGCTTTCCCGGCACGAAGGCCTTGGACAAGGTAGATTTTCACTTGCGTCGCGGTGAGGTTCACGCGCTGCTCGGCGAAAATGGCGCAGGCAAGTCGACGCTGATCAAGTGCCTGACCGGGGCCTATCGGCGCGACGGCGGCAGCATCCTGCTCGACGGCGCCGAGGTCGATCCGCGCGACACTTTCGATGCCCAGAGGCTCGGCATCGGGACCGTATACCAGGAAGTGAACCTGCTGCCGAACCTCACGGTCGCCGAAAACCTCTTTCTCGGCCGGCAACCGCGCCGCTTCGGCATGACTGACACACGCACGATGAATCGCAAGGCGCGCGAGCTGCTTGCGGAATACGAGCTCGATCTCGACGTTACTCGCGACCTTGCCAGCTACTCGGTGGCGATCCAGCAGGTCGTGGCGATCGCCCGCGCCGTCGACCTTTCCGGCAAGGTCCTGATCCTCGACGAGCCGACGGCGAGTCTCGACGCCCACGAGGTGGCGATGCTCTTCCGCATCGTCCGGCGGCTGAAGGCTCGCGGGCTCGGCATCATCTTCATCACCCATTTCCTCGAACAGGTCTACGAGATCTCCGACCGCATCACCGTGCTGCGCAACGGCCAACTCGTCGGCACGCGCGAGACTGCGGAGCTCGACCGGCGCGATCTGATCGCGATGATGATCGGTCGCGAACTAGCGGCTGAAATCCAGTCGCGTCATACCCCCGGTAACGAGGGCAGGCTTCGTTACCGCTTCCGCAACTACGGCCGTCGCGGCCGGATCGACCCTTTCAATCTCGATGTCAGGGCTGGCGAGGTGGTCGGGATTGCCGGCCTGCTCGGCTCCGGACGAACGGAAACGGCCGAGGTGCTCTTCGGCGCCTATCGCGCCGACAGCGGCACGGCGGAAATCGACGGCCGCGCCGTGGAACTGTCGTCGCCGCGCGCCGCCATACGCCAGAAATTCGGCTTTTGTCCCGAGGACCGCAAGACGGCCGGGATCGTCGGTGACCTGTCGGTACGGGAAAACATTGTCCTGGCTCTGCAGGCGCGGCGCGGCTGGACGCGGCCGATCTCGCGGGCGGAGCAGAACCGGCTGGCCGACCACTATATCCGGGCGCTCGACATCCGCACCGCCGACCGGGAAAAGCCCATCAAGCTGCTTTCGGGCGGCAATCAGCAGAAGGCGATTCTCGCCCGCTGGCTTGCGACGGAACCCGAGTTCCTGATCTTGGACGAACCGACGCGTGGCATCGACGTCGGCGCCCATGCCGAGATCGTCAGGCTTATCGAGAGCTTACGCGAGAAAGGCATGTCGTTGATCGTCATCTCGTCCGAAATCGAGGAATTGGTCGCCTACAGCACGCGCGTGGTCGTGCTGCGCGATCGGGCCCATGTCGCAGAACTCAGCGGCGACCGGATTACAGCACATGAGATCGTCGAAGCGATTGCTGCAGCCAATCAGGGGAGGGCATCGTGACCGCGACCGTGAAAACCTATCTCGGCCGGCTGCTGCCGCAGTTGATCGTACTTGCGGCAATTGTCCTCGCGATTTCAATGGTGTTCCCAGGCTTTCTCAACCTGCAGATCCAGAACGGTCGCCTCTATGGCAGCCTGATCGACATCTTGAACCGCGGTGCCCCCGTCGTGCTGCTGGCGATCGGAATGACCGTCGTCATCGCCACCAAGGGCATCGATCTCTCCGTCGGCGCCGTCATGGCAATATGCGGCGCGGTTGCCGCTTCGCTGATCACCTCGGGGCATTCGCTGCTCGAGACGCTGTTTGCCACACTTGCCGTCGGCATTCTTTGCGGCATCTGGAACGGGTTCCTTGTTGCGGTTCTCGACATCCAGCCGATCATCGCAACGCTCGTGCTGATGGTCGCGGGCCGCGGCATTGCGCAGCTCATCACGGAAGGCGCAATCCTCACCTTCAATGATGCCGGCCTCATCTTTGTCGGCAGCGGCTCCTTTGGCTGGCTGCCGATGCCGGTGGTCATCTGGCTCGTCTTCGGGGTGCTTGTCGCGCTGCTCGTTCGTCAGACGGCGCTTGGAATGCTGATCGAGGCGATCGGCGTCAACCGCCAGGCGAGCACGCTTTCCGGCGTGTTGACTCCTGTGCTCCTTGTCGCTGCCTATGTGCTTTCCGGGCTCTGCGCGGCGATTGCCGGCATCATCGCGGCTGCCGACATCAAGGGCGCGGATGCCAATAATGCCGGGCTCTGGCTCGAGCTCGACGCCATCCTGGCAGTCGTCGTCGGCGGCACCTCGCTTCTCGGCGGACGCTTCAGCATTGCCGCGTCGGTGCTCGGGGCGATCATTATTCAGGCGATCAACACGGGCATCCTGTTGTCCGGCTTTCCCCCGGAATTCAACCTGATCATCAAGGCGGCGATCATCGTGTTCATCCTGGTGCTGCAGTCGCCGCGCTTCCGCAGCGCCTTCACATTCCTTCAAATCCCGCGCGCAGCCGGAAAACCGACCGAGCGAGAAGCGAAATGAAGCAGAAATATCTTCCGCTTACGGCCACCATCCTGATTTTTGTCCTGAGCTACGCGCTGTGCGTCGGGCAATACCCGAACATGCTGTCGACGCGGGTGATCGGCAACCTGCTCACCGACAACGCTTTCCTCGGCATCGCCGCAGTCGGGATGACCTTCGTCATCCTCTCCGGCGGCATCGATCTGTCGGTCGGCGCGGTCATTGCCTTCGCCGGTGTTTTCCTGGCAGTGGTGCTCGAGCAGGGCGGCATGCACCCGCTCGTCGCCTTCCTCATGGTCCTCGCCATCACCACGGCGTTCGGGGCGTTGATGGGGGCGATCATCCATTATCTGGAAATGCCGGCCTTCATCGTCACGCTGGCCGGCATGTTCCTCGCTCGCGGCATGGCCTTCGTGCTTTCGATCGATTCCATCCCGATCAAGCATCCTTTCTATGCAACACTGAAGGGGCTCTACTACAAGCTGCCCGGCGGCGGGCGCATCACCCTGATCGGCGGCGTGATGCTGCTTGTTTTCGCCTTAGGCATCCTGGTTGCGCATCGTACCCGTTTCGGCACAAATGTCTACGCGCTCGGCGGCGGTACCGCGACGGCGAAACTCATGGGAGTGCCGGTCGCGAGCACGACCATCGGGATCTACGCGCTTTCGGGACTGCTCGCGGGCCTCGCCGGCATCGTGTTCTCGCTCTATACCTCGGCCGGCTATTCGCTTGCCGCCGTCGGCGTCGAACTCGATGCGATCACCGCCGTCGTGATCGGAGGGACGCTGCTGACTGGCGGATCCGGATTTGTTGCGGGAACGCTGGTCGGCATCCTCATCCAAGGGCTGATCCAGACTTACATCACTTTTGACGGAACCCTTTCGAGCTGGTGGACGAAAATCCTGATCGGACTGCTGCTCTTCGCCTTCATCCTCCTGCAGAAGGGCATCATCAGGGTATCGCGCAGCGACAGGCAACACGTATGACCAGGCGGAGGACCGCGTGAATGCCGGCGTCACGTTTCGGCAGGCAGACGGGTAAGAGAACAAGCCACCGGCTCGTTGTCGACGAGCTGGGGCAGGCGGTCGTCAGCGGCGAATTCGCCGTCGGCGACATATTGCCAGGCGACCTCGAGCTTGCGGCCCGTTTCAGTGTCTCCCGCACCGTGTTGCGCGAAGCGATGAAGACGCTTGCTGCCAAGGGCCTTGTTCTCGCCAGAGCTCGCATCGGCACGCGCGTCCTTCCGCGGCCAAAATGGAACTTGTTCGATAGCGACGTCTTAACCTGGCACTTCAATGCCGGGGTAGACGAGGGTTTCCTGCGTCATGTCTGCGAAGTGCGCCTGGCGCTCGAACCCTATGCAGCCGGTCTTGCGGCGCGGCGCGCCACGGATGCGGACATCGCGCGCATGATGCGGCTTGCCGTTGCGATGGGCGATGCGGAACACAGCGCTCAGACGCTCGCCCAGGCCGACCTCGAGTTTCACCTGAGCCTGCTCGAGGCTTCGCTCAACCCCTTCATGCATACCGTGGGGAGCCTCATAGAGGCCGCATTGGTGGGCGTCTTCAGGCGGACCAGCCCCTCGGATGACGGGAGTGAGATCGACCGCGTCGCCATGGCCCATATCCGCATCGTCGAGGAGATCGGGCGCCGAAACGAGGAGGGCGCGCGCCATGCGATGGAGCACGTGATCCGCGTCGGGCAGGAACGGCTGCTTCTCAACCTGAAGGCTCAGGCAGCGTCCTGATCAGCGCGCGATCGGTTGATCCCGACCGGGTTTGCGCGGAGAATGAACCTCCCGAAGTTCGCGACCGGGAGTGGATTGTGCCGGATCGGGCCACCTTCAAGGACACGCCTTTAGACATTGTCCAACGGGCGCAGTTTGCCTGGAGCGACATCCTGCGTCGAGCGCAGGGCAATGTCGTCGGCGCGTTCGGGTTCGATCCAAGGGAACACTCCTATCGCGTGCTTGCGTCAGGACCGTATTGGCGGCTGCGTGATTACGGCGGCCGCGGCTCATCGGCCACCCCCCTGCTTTTGATCGCGGCCCCGATCAAGCGGCCCTATATCTGGGATCTCGCTCCCGCAGCGAGTGCAGTTCGCTACTGCCTGCGGCAAGGCCTGCGCGTCAACATGCTTGAGTGGAAACCGGCATCGCGTCTAACGGGCAACCCTGGCCTGGATGAATATATGCAGGCCATTGCCGACAGCATTGCGAAAGTATCGAAAGATGCGTCGAATTCGAACCCCGTTCTGGCGGGCCATTCACTCGGCGGCACGCTTGCCGCGATCTACGGTGCCTCCGCACCGAAGAGCGCCAAGGGTCTCGTTCTCCTTGACGCACCGCTCTGCTTCCAGCCCGGAACCAGCCGGTTTCGCGACGGTCTGGTTTCCCTGGTTCCGCCGGGCCTGTCCGGGGCGGGCTCTTTTCCAGGTTCGCTGCTATCGTATGTGAGCGCCCTGGCGTCTCCCCACACGTTCGTTTGGTCGCGCTTGATGGATGCAGGTCTCAGCATGTCCGATCATCGCGCAATGGAAATCCATGGCCGCGTCGAGCGCTGGTCACTCGACGAGGTGCCGCTCCCCGGGAAGCTGGTCCATCAGATCCTCGATTGGCTCTACAGGGAGGATCGTCTCTATCGAGGCACACTGAAGATCGGCGGCAAGGCGATTGGTCCCGGAAACCTGTCTCTTCCCACGCTTGTCGTCGTCAACAGCGATGACGACGTGGCGTCGCCGATGTCGATCAGGCCTTTTGTGGCGGCCATGCCGCGCGGGCAAGTGCAGGTTATCGAATATCCAGGCGAGACGGGCGTTTGCCTGCAGCACCTGGCAATCCTGGTTGGGCACGAGGCTTTTAGGACGATCTGGCCGAAGATAATCGCGTGGGTCAAGGCGCGCCGCTGAAGCGCGGATGTCACGCTCGCTCCTGCAAGTCGAGCGCGGCTCCAGGCCCTACTGCGCGTCTGATAACGCGGCCTGGAGCCGGTGAGGGCTCTTACTTGCCCGCTGCCTGTGCCGCGTAGTTGTAGCTGTCATAGCTGTATTCAGCGACGCGGAACCATTGGAAGGACTCGTCGCGGAATTTCTTCCACTGCGGATAGATTTTCGTCCAGGCGGGGTGCTTGTCCTCGAATTCGCTGTAAAGCTCGAAAGTGGCCTTGTAGGCGGCATCAAGGACATCCCGCGGCATCGGCCTGAGCTTCACGCCCTTGCCCACCAG
>Ga0214544_1001216_pt1 | contig 52503 bp, 27 predicted proteins | sample CNSS3metaG_FD_160074 | JGI IMG/M metagenome (GOLD analysis project Ga0214544, IMG submission 160074) | Root nodule microbial communities from cowpea collected in UCLA plant growth center, Los Angeles, California, USA - CNSS3 | ecosystem: Host-associated > Plants > Roots > Nodule | place: USA...
CTTAATTATATTTGAATTATTTGAATGTTTAATTAATTTGATTGTCAAGTTATATATATATGTTGATACTTTAATCTTTAACTATAATCTTTATAGTAAATTACTCAAGTAACCGTCTTATAAACAATTTTTTCTAAATTAGCATGAAAAAAATGTATAGTTTTTTTATTTATATTTTATTGAATAGCATGACAGAAAATTTGTAATATTAGTCATGCTTTCTTAGACTAATGGATACTTTCTTGGAAATAATTCTTCATATATTGGTGGTGAGCCTGATCAAAACATTGGTTCTTGATTTTATTATGATTGTCATCTCATGGGTTACTTAAAAATTTATTTAAATATTTGAATAATAATAAAAATAAATAAATAATTTTTTTAGGTGGGTTGGTGAGCCAACCCACTTAACCTACCAACCCGTGGTGGGTTGAGCCGGATTACAAAATTTCTAGTTCACCAGAAAGTGAGCCGGGTTGGGTTCACTCATTTTGAACCCGGCTCGTGGTGAGCCAACCCGTGTGAGCCGGGTTGGCTCACTTTGACATGTCTACTCAATTCAAATAAAAATTTGATATATATATATATATATTTGAAGCTGATATCTAGATTAACGTAACGTGGATTTAGATTATAAATCAAATGTGAGGATTAATTAAATCACTATTTAATTATCTTAGTTAACATTGGTTGCAAATTAAATATGAATTTATTTACAAGTGTAGTCTCGTACAGTTTATGACAAAACAGTATCTCTGGTGATGATGACAACATAGCTTTCGCATTGCTCACTAAACGTCACCGTGTCCTAAATCCTTTTATTACAACCACATGCCTTCATCCAATCACCAAAATTCGTTTCTTTGTATTTGCATAAATTATCAATTATTAATTATCACATATTTTTCACAAATCAAATCAAATATCTTTCACTTTTTTATCCAACTTATATCTGCCGACTTTAAGCATAAGACACGAAACCATTGAAAAGTATCAGGGCCAAACCAAAAATAAGATATATGTATCAATACAATTATTACTTTTATAACTATATATTTTAATTTTTAGTTATTATAGATATTATACATAATTAATTGTTATGCTTCTTTTTATAGTTAGTTTGTTATTATATATAATATATTTTTTTTAAATAATAACAAAATATATTAATAAATTGAATATAAAAATATAATAACTGGTTATATATAATATTTAAAATATCTAAAAAGTAAACAATTAATTATATATAACATCTAATTGTATTCCATTTAATAAATAGTTATTATTTTAAAATAGTTATATATTTTAAATATTTTTAAGAATTACACTTACCATGTTATTGTACTCCATATTATTTTCACTTAATTTTGTATATTGTTGTTCCCAAATGAAACTAACAATTTAGACTGTTGACCTATAAATAAGTAATGGCTTAATTAGTTATTTTTATATCTATTTTTTTATTAATGATGATAAATATATGACAATAACGTTAAAATTAGTTTAATTTTATTTGTTTAGTTACAGTTTTCTAAAATCAAATTTACACACCCTAGATGCCATGAAACTATTAGTTTAAGTTGTGGTAATGGATTAACTCCGTATAATCTCTTTAAAATTTAATTTAAATGAATAAATTTAGGTGCAGAATCTAAACTATGTTAATATTAATTTTTATTAGAAGAAATAGATAAATTCATAAAATAAACAAACAATAATAAAAAAAGATATTTTAATTTTTTGAATAACCTTAAAATCTCCATGATTTACATATTAGGAACCAAATTAAAACATATTAATATATAAAGATAAATTCATATTAAAACTTATAATACAAATATACTTTTTGGTTAACGGTGAATTGAATGCCTCTAATCATTGACATTAACTGGTGCAGACTCTGGAGAAAATTTTATTTAATTCAGATCTGATTTGTTAGCAGGCTAGGGTTAGCAATAGATAGGACGTAGTTGTTGGTTCCCACTGAACACGGTTTATTCGGATTATTATTTATTATTATTATTTATTAACGACTATATATAGAAAAAATGAATGGAAGGTGATTCTTGGTGCTTTGGTGGCGTAGCCTAGCAGGTCAGGGGAGAAAACGGAGGAAGAAGAATCTCTTTCTCTATACAACAGTGCCCTTTCCTTCGTTCTTTCAAAGAGGTTTCCTTTCTCTCTCTTTCTCTCTCCACCCTCTATATGCCATATGCTGTGTTCTTTGTTTTCTCATGGAACCTCTGCTATTGCAAAATCCCATGATTTATGAATAATTGTTGTTGTATATTCGATTCAAAGATGCGATTTTGTTTGACCCCATTGCTGCCCTTTTTCGAATAAATCAATGGGCATGGTCAAAGTTTTTCCTTGATTGCTCTTTGGATTATTTCTATTTGGGGGGTTTTCATTTTTCATATATTTGGTTTGTCGGATTTGTTTTGTTTGGAATTTTTTAAGAAGTCCAACATGGTTAAGGCAGTCTTGGAATTTAGAGTTTAGGAAAGAATGAAGAAACCGTTTTGAAGCATCGACGTAAAGATGGGGTCTATTGTATTTCTTTTGTAGAGACCACATGTACATTGAGACAATTATGGTTGAACTGGTAGGATTATTATGAACAGCTAAACTCTCCTTCCATGTCTTTCATTGCATACGCAGAACTCGAACTTGAGATCATTAATTAAGCTGCCTTCGCGCCGGTTGATCCACGAGCTCTGTGGTTGGGGTCTATTGTGTTTGTTCTTGTGACTTAGGTAAAGAATAGAATAATAAACTATATTGCAGATTATGTGAATGATTTCTATAGGTTTTATCTTCAGGTTATGTTTTTGAATTGAGAAAAAAAAATGCTTTTTTGGTTTATTTTTCTAGTTGTTGATCATGTTCTACTTTTACTATAATTACATATCAGATTGACCTTTATTCTGGGGTCCTTTTTGTTTACCAGGACTGCATCTCTTATGCATATCTGTTACTGGATTCTGCTGGTTGGAAAGGAATTTCTTTCACTCTGGCCGCTATAACAAAGCCAAACTATTCTCGCACCTCTAGGAGGGTGTGGGGTGACGAAGAGGGAGTGATTTGGCTTTGTGTTTTGCGAAGATCAAAGTCTTCGGATATATGGAGATTGTGCCGTGTTTCAGTGGGCTTGTCGCTTGATTATGGCTAAGGGTGGCTTTTTGCGGTTTTGCCAGAAGCTCTTTCTAGTTTGCCACTGAATCTGAGAGCAAATTTAGTCCTTGATTAGGCTTCTGGAAAATTGATGCACGGTATAGATTGTAATTGGTATTTGTTTTTCTGCCTTAGAGAAAGTTTTGTGTTTAGATGTAGCTGTCAACGTCATTGCAGCAATGTTTAGATTTTCTTGTTTCCATGCTAATGTACACGGCAATAAAACAAAGGTAAGTATAAGATGTATGAATTGCTTGGTATTATTTGTTGATATGATATATATCATGGCCTGTGTTGATTTTGTGCTTTCCTCTTCAACCAGAAAACAGTTCAACCTTCTACTGAAGTAATGTTGAAGACTTATCAAGATGTTGCCCAAAGTCAACGCCGTAAAGATTCATCTAATTCTCCAAGCGCATATTCACCCCTTTTGAAAGAACAAGTTGACCAGAAAATAGATGTGACTGGGAGTCATATTAGCAATTGGGATTCAGTTGAGCGCAGTTGTAGGTCAGAGGATATGAGTAGCAAGTTTTCCTTTGAAAATGACAGTCAAGTTAACCAAACTAGGCCTCTTATGAAGAAGAGTCAGTCTCTTCAAAGTGTGCTTGATCAAGGCATAAGGGATGGTGATGAAGATCTGGGGCTGTCGTGTGATGATGGCAAAAGCCCAATGGAGTCAACGATGTCAACTTCCAAAAAGTATCATAATGGAAACCCTATTGATCAGTGTGGAAGTAACCCAAACGTTGCCAGTTCAGGTTTTGCAAATGATGCCTCGCTTTTTTCAATTGGAGACCCAACACCTTCAGATAAAGATGCCCGTGAAATTTCTGACACTCCTTTATCTTGTGAGTATGTTGGTGACATTCCTGACCAAACTTCTGTTCCTGGTAGCGTATCACTAAGGAAGTCGCATTCTTCACCCAATATCAGAGCTTCTATACTTTCTGCTGAAAAAGATGCTTTTAGACGTGCATTGTCAAGATCCTGTGATGATCTTCATGCTTTAAGCATGAGGCAGAAAGAGGAATTCATCAACGACTTTGATGATCAAATAAGGGGAGATCAAGAAAGAGAGAATGACATGGGAAAAACTGAAGATGGTCATATGGACAACCTCTTTGATGATGGTTTCGATTCTTATCTGATTACTGGTTCAGCAAAAGACTGGGTAATGCCATTGACATATGATACAATTGATTCCAAAACCCTTCAAGGAGATTCCTCGGTTGAATTTCCTAACAAGGATTTCAAGATTAAGCGCATTGAAGATTGGGTTATTGGTCTGCAGCATTGTGGACCACCTGGAGAGGAAACAAATGAAGAATTGCCTGAAGTTGTTGAGCCTTTAGATGATGTTAACGCAGTAAATGGTGTGACTGCTGCCATTGTAGATCACAAGGCCTCTCCAGGAATGGATGCTGCTAAAAGATATATATCTTCTCTGGGTCCTAATGCCACTACTGCTCAACTGGCTAATCATGGGTTGGTTGTGATCCCCTTTTTGAGTGCATTTGTGAGTTTGAAAGTGCTCAATTTGTCTGGAAATGCCATCGGTTAGTAGTATAATTTCTTTATTTTCATTATCGGTTTCCTTCAAACTGGCAGTACTTAATCCAGTTATCATGTTCTGAATTCTCCTTTTCAGTGAGGATAACTGCGGGTGCTCTTCCCCGTGGACTTCACGCACTGAATTTGTCCAGAAACAAGATCTCCACTATTGAAGGATTACGCGAACTTACAAGGCTTCGTGTCCTAGACCTCAGTTACAACCGTATATTAAGAATTGGACATGGTAAAACAAATTCTGGATTACATCTCAAGTTTCTTATTCATAGAACTTCTTATAGAAATAACATGTTGATGCCATTATTATTAACATCCAATCTTTTCCTCATCTGCAAAGGCCTTGCATCCTGTCCATCTCTGAAAGAGCTCTACCTGGCTGGAAACAAGATCAGCGAAGTGGAGGGTCTGCACCGTCTCTTGAAACTAAGCATCCTGGATCTCCGTTTCAACAAGATTTCAACAGCCAAATGTCTAGGCCAACTTGCAGCCAACTATAATTCTTTGCAAGCTATCAACTTGGATGGGAACCCTGCCCAGAAAAACGTTGGAGATGAACAGATGAAGAAGTATCTGCAGGGCCTTCTACCCCATCTCGTCTACTACAATCGGCAGCCTATCAAAGTGAGCACTTTGAAGGATGGAGCAGAACGGTCGGTTCGGCTAGGAATGAATTCCCATCAGTTTGATCGCGGCCTTAGGTCGGATCGCAAGACCACAAGGAAAACCAGCCAAGGTGGTGTTGGCTCACGGAGATCAGTGGCCACTTCCACTCATGTTCGCAGAACTGTGGATTCACCAAAAGTATCCAGAGGCAAGCAAGCTCACCTGCCACCATCTAGAACCAAAGCACCAACACCAACCCACACTCGCCAGCATTTTGAAGCTCCCACCAAAGTATCGAACGCGACCCCAGAGCTCTCCATGCGCAAGAGTCGTAGCGAGGGGAATTTTGGAGCTCTGTGAGAGGCTGTTAAGTACAAAGTTCATTCCTTTACTTCATTGTTTCAGTATGCATCTATTGCCTTGGTATGTTGTATTCTTGTCATGCTTTCTGTTTTCACAGTTTATCCCTTCTGTTTTGGTGCACTGGATATTGATACGTTGATTTGTGGGTTGTAATGCCCAATAAGCTGCCGCTTTCTGTCACAGTATTTCTATTCCATTATGTGTTGTGTTTTGTTCATTCAGAACATCATTTTCAATTTGTCTAGAGAACAAGTTTGGTGCAATTGCAATAAATTTCCTCTTTGGAAGGATAGTTTGTCACTTCCATGATTTTGTTTTGTGGGGTTGATGTGCTCCTTACTGATATTAGGATTAAACAACTGTATCTTAGCTGGACCAGTGTAATTAAACCAAGTTACTTGGCCTTGACCCCACTTATTTAGTGCAGATTATCAATTTGAATACTTATCTATAGAACATTTACATTATTTGTAGTTTTTATTTCTGACATATCAACTTATGTGTCATCCATTTTTTTTCAACCTTTTAAAAGAATTTGGTTGGTTAATTTAACTCAACTTGTACTAGGACTGTGTTTTGGTTTAGATTTGTAATTCAATCTAAAATTGATCACCATTACATAGCACAGCCCAAATATTGAAACGATAACGAAACAATTTTACTAGACGTACAAATGGCAACTAACCAACCAAAATTTTTGACCAGCCATGAAGGGAACCTACACCCGCAGAAGAATATCTGAAACTTGTGTTTGGGAATTTTCATATTCCAGTCAAGTATGTATATTATCTCTTTTATTAAGAAAAAAACTTTCCTTTTCAGTATGAAAAAGACCACAACAAGAGGAAGTAGAACCTATAAAATTATAACAATGTGTGTTGTTCAAATAAGAAAGTTCAAGAAGACCAATAGCAGCTCGTGGTATTTCAAGCATTTCCTTATGCCAGTGTGATTCTGGTTCTGTCCGCTAAATATATTCATACAACTAATACAGGTCAGATTAAACAAAAAAATTGATCAAGCTAGGAAATTGGTTTTTTGAACATTCAATCCTTATTAACTTGTGAAAAGCAGATATAACTCATTAAATTAAATTAATATGAATTTTGTATTATTATTGAAGTGTCTTTACACATACATTATTGTTGGCTATCAAAACAATGTTTATAAAATAATTGTGAAAACTCTACAACAAAATTGAATGAAGTGAATTTTAACAGTTTTTATTTATTTATTTTTACACTGATTATTTATTTCATTGTGTTGTTATATATATATATGACAACTAAGTCTACTACCTCTTACAACATACACATATTTTTAACCGCTAACCAAAAATGGTAGTAAACTAACTAGCCAGGAAATATACCTAACAACATGTCTAGACAAGCTGGAATAGAAGTTAATTATTCCAAGCTTGGACACAAGGTATTCAAAAGGTCTTGGAGCAAGAAGGTTAGTTTATCCTTAGAAGGAATGTGAATTAGACGTAGTAAGTTAGATTGAATTTTCTCACACACACCAAGTGACAATCAAGTTCAATGTGCTTAGTTCGTTCAACTCAACAAGTGATATGAATGCCAAAATCTTGAAGAAGGTACACTTACCACTACGCTTTATATTAAGCTCCAGAGGAGAAGATCTTGAGATAGTGTTTTGCTTTTTGAATTTCCATGAAATCAAAACTAAATAAAGAGAGAAGCAAAAGTCAATTACATATTTTTGTGTATCACGACATGCTCCTTAGTCTGAATCAGAAAAATCGATAAGTTGAAAAGGAGTCTGAGTAGGAAATAAAAGGTCTTGTGCAACGCCTTTGATATATCAAAGAACACAAAAAGCAACTTGCATATGTTGGGAAGTAGGTGTGCTGAGAAAATGACTAAGCTCGTTGACTATGAAGCTAATGCTTAGTCCAGAATTAGTGAGATAAATCATTTGCTCAATGAGTCTACGATAGATGGAAGCATTAGGAAGAGATAATCCAACAATATTAGAAAGTTTGAGGGAATGCCATAGGAGTTCAAAACGGTTTGGATGCTAATAATCCAACATCTTGCAAGAGATCAAAAGCATATTTTCTCTAATTAAGAGAAAAATATATAGAAGATTGAGAAATTTCAAATCCTAGGAAAACTCTTAAAGATCCAAGATCCTTAATGCCAATTTTTTTATTTAACAAAGGTTTGATCTAGTTTATTTCATATATGTCAGACCTTGCAAGAATCAAATCATCCACATAAGTGAGTGCAATTGTGAAACCAATGTGGGTCTACTTGGTGAATAAGCAATAATTACAATGCAACAAGAGTATTATAAAGCTTAAAATTCAACTATCTACCAGCTTAGCGAAGACCATATAACGATTTGGTGAGCTTGCAAAGCAAATTAGGATATGAAAGCTTAAACATAGTAGGAGGTTTCATATAAATTGTCTTATTCAGATCACCGTGTAAAAATGTTGTGTTAACGTCTAGTTATTCTAAGTGTAATGTTGAACAACAACAATAGCAAAAACAATCTTATGGTAGTCATTTTAACAACAAGGCTAAAGGTATCATGGAAAACAATATCTTCCATTTGAGTGAAACCATGTGCAACTAAAAGAGCCTTGTACCTTTCTTTTAACCCATTTGCCATGTGTTTGATTTTAAAATTCCATTTGCAGTATGTGGTTTTCTTTCTGATGATTGTTTCTCAACAACCATTTCCTGACAAGTGCACTAGTACCTAGTAGCATCAACAAGTGTTGTATCCACAAGGATTTAGCAATTATGTTGATAGTGAGTTTTTGGTTTTTTTGATTTGGATAGAGAGTGCATGCAAAAACAGATAGTAATAATTAGATTGAGTGGAGTACGACCTATGATTTGATTTCATCTCGTCTTCTTCTACTACATCACTACCATCTTGTTTACTTACTATGTAAATCATTCAATGTCTTGGGAGTACTCTTTCTATGTAGATCTAGGTTCATCCTTGAATCACTAGAACCTAAGGACTTCAAACCCAATGTGATTCCTCAACTCCAGTTGAATGAATCATTACTTTAATGTGCAAGACTCTTTCATCTAGCATCCCCTCTAGTATCCAATGAAGCATTTAGTACATGTATAGAGGTTTGATTGGACCTCAGTTTGAGATCAGTGTTTCACTCCATCCAAACCAATGAAATATGATGAGTTGTCAATTCATCCACACAAGTTGAGACTAGTCTTCCTACTTAATCCAAACCGGTGAAATAAGATGAGTGATCAAGTCATGATTAAACATAAATCAAACCACAAACAATTAAATGAAAGCAAAGATAAATACCCAAAAATTAGAAATGTATAGAATTAGAATTGATAACATCAAACTTGGACACAAGGGAGTTCAACTACTCATAGAATATTACAATGCAATTTCAACAACATCTACACATAAGATTTACACTAAGAGCATTTCCTTAAGCCTTAGACCCTATTCTCTTCTACTACTACATTTCTACACTATACTCAATGCCTAGAATGAAGACATGAGGTATTTATTTATAAAAATTTTTGGGCAGTGCTCAACCTAACTTTTGGTGCTCAACCACAAGGATTTCTTCACAAGTGGATTTCCTTCTCAGTTTATGCCCTTGTGCAAGTGCTTAGCACTTGACCTTTCCCTCTTGGGAGAGTTTTCTTGGCTACTCAGCCTCACGAATTTATGCTCCAGATTTCCTTGCAAAGAATGTTTCCTTATAAGCTTAGATCATTTCTTGTGCTCAGCCAAAAAGTCAAAATATGTTATCCTATCTTTTCTACTTCCATGGCTTAGCACTAGTGACTGTGGCTCAGATGCATACTTGTTTTTTTCTCTTATATTCATTGCAAAACAACAAAATATCATTACAATTCATAAAACTCTAATTCTCACTACATCATTTTGTATCTTAAGCTAAGGAGGTTTGTTTTATACACAACTAGCATCATTTGATACATGATAAATGTCAATTTCAAATGGAAAATTTACTTAGTCTTAACACCTATCACTTTCCTTTAGGCAAACGTGTCAAAGTCCAAATGTGATTCATGTGTAAAGCAAGCAATTTAATCTGGAGAGCTTCTTTCCAACAATCAAATTTAATAGCCTCTTGGTATGTTGAGAGTTAAGAAACACAAAAAATAAATAGACGTAAGTGTTTGCAAGAAGGGAAAGATTATCATACAATAAATAATTAGAGATAGGATACCTAACCATAGAAGGAGATGATGTAGATCAAGCGCTAGCCAATGCTCAATGATAATCTTTCAAATAACTAGGAAGCTTGGTGGGTCATTGAGATTTTATTTGTTAAAGAGAAGTTATTGATTGGGTAGGAATAGTATGTAAGGCAAAGTTAGAAACAGATTCAGGTTCAAAAGAAAGGATAATGTCAATAGGTGATAGAGAAAAAATGTCATTAAACCGAGTAGGTTGAATAGGATGTGGCTTAGAGAAGGTGAAGGGTAAAGGAGGGCCATATGATTGTTTATGAGAAAAAATATTTTCACAAAATTGTACATGTCTTGAAAAAAAACTATATTTTGTAAATCATATAAAACAAAACCTTTAACACCTCTCCAATAGCCCCAAAAAATGCATTTAGGTGCTTTGGAATATTTTTATTTTTTGTGAGAAGTAATAGACGAAGCAAAAACGAGATAACCAAATACACTTAAATGTAAAAAAAAAATTAAGAATTTTTTGTATAACACAAAACAAGATGACTTATAGTCGATGGTTGAAGGTATTCAGTTAATCAAGCGAACAATTGTAGCGACAACATAACTCCAAACATAGTGTGGTAAACCAAAATGAAACAATAATGACCTAGTAACATTTAAAACATGTTGATATTTGCGTTTGGCTAGGCCAATTTGTTGAGGAATTTGATGATGATCTCTTTTTCATTGTAGAAATTGGAGAGGTTATATTAAGGACCATTGTCCGTGTGAAGAATTTTAATGGTTTTATGAAACTGTGTTTGAATAAAAGTGACAAAAGACTACACTAACAAACCAATGTTTTTATTTTATTTTATAGGATAAATCCAAGTAAGGAATTCATAAGGTATAACAATAGAATCCCAAATGTCAAGATGTACAAGGTCAAATAATTCATAAGGAAACAATAAATTTTTTATTTAGAGAAATGACAAAAATCACAGGACAAATTAGTTTCATTACATTCAATGAATGGCTACAATTGTTTCAAAATACAAAGATTATCATGGGAAGGGTGGCCAAAGCTAAAATACGAAAAGGTGACTTGTGTAAGAGAAAAAATCATTTACATTATGTAAAATGATTTTGGGCCAATATCTCATTGTATAATGACCATGTTGAGCTTCAACTATGCTAATCATCTTCATGGAGCTTGGATCCCAAATATGACAATCATGAAGAGAAAAAGAAAACTTATAAGGTAAGACACAAATTAGTTGAGAAACTTAAATAAGATTCAAAGTTAAAAACACATTACTAATAAAAAGAGATATAGAGAAAAGAATTGTGCCAAAAATATTGGTTTGAATTTCAACACCATTAGGTAGTCTAACATGAATGGGAGTGATGTGTTTTTTGAGTTTGAAACAGGGGCAAGTTTTTACAAACATGAGTTGAAGCACCTAATGATCTAAATATCCTTAAAAAATAAGCTGGCCAAAGTGCAACAATACCCGAGGTTTTGTTTACAATAATTCAAATTTGATTGTTGCAAAAGAGTCATTAAGGTTTAATGTTGCTCAAGAGTTAGAGCCGAAGTTAGAACAAAAGATACACCTGTCGAAGAAGGAGCAATATTTGGATCATCACCTTCATCAATATTTTCAAGTGTTTGAACACTATGAGCAAAATAAAATTTTGCAAGTAAGGAGAGAATCCATGTTTCTAATAAAAAGTTTCAATAGTATCTCCAGGGTAGCCACGATCATGGCCACAATTGCGACCAATGCTGGAAGTGGAGGAAGACTAAGAGTAAAGACTAGAACCATCACATCCTCGTGTGAAGGAAAAAAAATGAAGTCATAGTTTGATGATCATCAATCTAGACACCGATTTACATTTTTCTTGAATGAGAAGAGAGAAAGTATGATCAAGATCTGGTAAAGGCTGTATCATCATAATTTTGGAATGAACAACAAAGTATTATTCATTAAGCCCTTTTAGAAATCGAAGAACACAATGACCATCATAATAAGAATGTACAATAGGAAAAAGATTGTAGGAACACTTAATCTCGCAAGAAATGAAGGCTAAAGATGGAAACGCGGACTGCCCCACCTCGTTTTGGCTCGTTCAGTACAAGAAATACAGGCTAATTTCTCTAACCTACCCTACATAAGATATGGCCCACGGGATTGCGAGCTGACCATTGTAAAAAATTTTGTTTTGTAATTTTCTCCCTCAGTTATAGCATGCAAAATATCAGAGTGCAAGATTTTAATAACTTTATTTTTAGTTAATTAAATTAATAGAAGTAATAAATTTTATAAGCCTATGTTTTTAAAATAAGTAATATTCACAATTTTATAATTTCTACAAGCTTGTTAAAATTTTCATAACATATGTATATAACTAAAATAATAAGGAAAACTAAAGACCATTTTGAAAGCAAACTTAATTAATTACAAATTCATGCAATACTGGTATAATTCGATGCATCATAAGCAATAAACACATTTTGCGAGAAATCTACACAATGTGACCTATGCAGCCCAACCCGCCTCACTCGTCATCTTGCCAAAGATTATTCGATTGAGTGAAATATGTAGTTTTATTGAGATGACCTTGATAGAAAACGTAGGTTTCTTCTTTAATATATGAGATGCGAAAAATGTCTCCATGATAGTATCTTTTTAGCAAAGGATTTCAAATTCCAATTGTAGTGTCCATCCAATGAACACATGGAGCAATAGTTACATCAATAAAATGAAGAATGAGCCATGACACGACAATGAAGTTACATTGATCCCAATGTTCAAACAGGGCAAAGCCAAGTGGTGGGCGAAGAAGAGTACCATTAATGAATTGAAATTTTTTCTTCGACCGAAAAGCGGTATAAATATCGTGGAACCAAGAATGATAATTGGATCCATCCAATTTGATTGGAACAAGATGAATTCAAGGCTATCATCACTAATAGTGAATTAGGGGTTGGAAAAAAAATCAAGAATTACTCTAGGAGGGAGGATCCGTACGGAAGGAAGCGGTAATGAAGATGCAAATAAATAAAAGATCACGATGAATTAAACCATAAAATACTTTGATACCATGTAAAAAGTCTACATAATTGAAAAAAGAAGAATTTTACTCTTTTTATTTCATGCATTGATTATCCTTTACATTGTGTTTTATAAATTATGTTGGCTTAAGGGTTGACTTAAGGTCCAAGTAGGTAAAACCCTTGCCTTAGGCCTCCAAGACAAAAAAGCCTCCAACATTTTTTTAGTACTAATATACCCCTATTAAATTAATTATAAAATTATGTTTGATAATAAAATTTAATTAAATTATTATGAGTGACAATTAATTTTCATTGGTATTAAAAATGATATTTAATGAGTTAATAACTTTTTTCAATAAATCATAATTTTGTTTAGGATGAAAGGAGTGGTTAGTTATCTTTATTTTTGTAATGATCAATTTTGATTTCTATCTTCTTCTCTTATCTAAGAGTGACTTTTCATCTACTGATTCTACTATTGGACTCCTTATTTTCTTCCTTGAATATTACCTCAATGAGTTTTTCTTTTGAGGGTTTTGACAAATTCCATTCCTCGAGTCTCATGTTGTTGTGCCAAGGATTTCAAAAGTATAGAGAAAATGAATTTGAAAATGCATTGATTTATGTTAAGAAAATTGCTTTTGGAATGGATATAGATCCTAAGTTTTGCAAAAAATGTATTAATCGCAAAAAGAAACAATTTAATGAAAATATTGAGAATGAAATTATAAAACTTCTCCAAAAATATTTTAGAATTGATTACTTTTTGTACATTGTAGATAAAGCAGTTACCACCATTCAAAGTAGATTTGAACACTTTAAAATATGTGAAAAAAATTTTGATTTTTTTATTTAGTGTTAAGAAATTAAAGTTATTAAATTGTATACTTTTGAAAGAAAAATACTTAAAACTTGAAAAATCTTTAAAACATAATAATTTGATGGATATTGATTGATTAAACTTATTTTTATATTAAATATGATAAAGGAAATTATAGAATTAAAAAATGAAAAATCAATTAATATTCTTAATTACTAGTGTAAACACAGGCGCTATCGCGCCTGTACGCATTTTTTGAATTATATTAATAATTGATGATATTGTAATGCTATTAATTTAATAAACAAAATAAAAGTATATTTATAAAAAATAAAATAAAATGTACGGAGAAAATAAGAGAAAAATAACTGTTGATGAATAGTAAGAGAAAAAAAGAAAAAGAAGATAAGTAAATAATTTAATAAAAACTTATAAAAGTAACCGTTAATTTTTAAAAATTTAATAAATAATTAAATTATAAAGGGTAAAGTTGGAATTATGAAATGTGGACACAAAAGAGGGAATCCCCTTTATATATAGTTATAGATATAAAAATAATAAATTGTTTTCCTAATTCATATATAACTTATAAAATTATATTAATGATTTTAGCATCAGTAGCTTAATTTAATTTAAAATGAGTCGTTCAAAACTAAAGATAACAAAATCTTATATAGAATCAACAATATCTAAATAAAGATTAAATAAATTAACCTTATTATTTATCGAAAAAAACTAATACTAATTGCGATAATTTAATAGATACTTTAACATAAAAAAAATGTAAAAATAAATTTTGAATAAAAATATGATACATTTTAACATAAATGATTTTTTGTTAATATATAAAGATTTCATTCTTAAATTTTCTTTAACCTCACTAACTCTTAAACTAATGCCGATATTGATGACGATTTAATAAGTCCATTATCTCTTACAATATATATTCAAATCTTTAACCATTAAAAGAAAGTTGTAAACTAAGTCGGTAATCAATATCTTTATTCAAGAACTATTATAGGAGGATCTGCACAGAAGGAAACGATGATGAAGATGCAAAGAAACAAAAGTTCACGATGAATTAAACCATAAAATACTTTGATACCATGTAAAAACTCTACAAAATTGAAAGAAGAAGAATTTTAATAGAGAAACTCTTTTTATTTCGTGCACCAATTATCCTTTACATTGTGTTGTTTTATAAATTATGTTGGCTTAAGGGTTGACTTAAGGTCCAAGCAGGTAAAACCCTTGCTTTAGGCCTCTAAGAAAAAAGGCCTCCAACATTTTTTTAGTACTAATATACCCCTATTAAATTAATTGTAAAATTATGTTTGATAATAAAATTTAATTAGATTATTATGAGTGATAGTTAATTTTCATTGGTATTAAAAGTGATATTTAATGAGTTAACAACATTTTTCAATAAATCATAATTTTGTTTAGGAAGAAAAGAGTGGTTAGTTATCTTAATTTTCGTAATGATCAATTTTGATTTCTATCTTCTTCTCTTATCTAAGAGTGACTTCTCGTCTACTATTGGACTCCTTATTTTCTTCTTGAATATTATCTTAATGAGTTTTTCTTTTGAGGGTTTTGACAAATTTCATTCCTCGAGTCTCATGTTGCTGTGCCAAGGATTTCAAAAGTATAGAGAAAATGAATTTGAAAATGCATTAATTTATGTTAAGAAAATTGCTTTTGGAATGGATATAGACCCTAAGTTTTGCAACAAATGTATTAATCGCAAAAAGAAACAATTTGATAAAAATATTGAAAATGAAATTGTTAAATTTCTCCAAGAATATTTTAGAATTGATTACTTTTTGTACATTGTAGACAAAGCAGTTACCACCATTCAAAGTAGATTTGAACAATTTAAAATATGTGAAGAAATTTTTGATTTTTTTTTATTTAGTGTTAAGAAATTAAAGTTACTAAATTGTATACTTTGAAAGAAAAATACTTAAAACCTGAAAAATCTTTAAAACATAATAATTTAATAATAATTTGATAAATATGAATGGATTAAACTTATTTTTATATTAAATATGATAAAAGAAATTATAAAATTAAAAATTGAAAAACCAATTAATATTCTTAATCATATAAAAATAATAAATTATTTTCGTTTAGGGTTTATATATAACATAAAATTATATTAATAATTTTAGTATAGTAGCTTTTGAAATGAGTTTTTCAAAACTAAAATAACAAAATCTTATTTAAGATTGACAATATTTAAATAAAAATTAAACAAATTAATTTTATTATTTATTGAAAAAAAAATAATACTAATTACGATAATTTCATGAATATTTTGATATAAAAAAACTTAAAAATAAATTTTGAATAGAAATACGATACATTTTAACAATTTTTTTTTTTAATATATAAAGATTTGATTGTTAAACTCACAAACTCTTAAACCAATACCGATATTGATGACTATTTAAGTCCATTATCTCTTACAATATATATTCAAATTTTTAACCATTAAAAAAAATTGTAAACTAAGTCGGTACTGAATATCTTTACTAACAATAATTATGTCACCCCTTCCTACGTCTTATAAACATATTCTCATAATTTTTTATCAATATTTTTGAGACAAGTTACTCTTTAAGGAGACAAAAGAGTTAATCCTAATATATTATGAAAAACAAAATTGTTGCGATAAATAAATATCAAGGAGAAAACTTCGATCGTTCGAATCGAAAATATTACATTTGATAGTCTTACCACCCATATACAATGACCTCTCATTGAACATGAAAAATTTCCACCATTAAAGGGAAAACAAATTATCTAAACAAAAACAAAAATATCTGATAATACTCAAAAGCTGATGCATGTACATGAAAGCTTGAATGATGAAATCTACACCTAATTCAAAATCAAGAGCACGTTTCTCTATTTTCAAACTCCGCCAAAAAACCAAAATTCCCGCGCAAAAAGCCCGTACCTAAATAGAAACACAAAACTCTGAATCATCTCTCTCAATCGCGTGTAACAAAAAAATGGAGAAGGGGTTAATCTCCGTAGACCGTTGGGCGGAAGGAAGCGAAGCTTACTTCCTCACCCACCTCCACTCCGACCACACCAACGGCCTCACCTCCACCTGGTCCCACGGACCCCTCTTCTGCTCCTCCGTCACCGCCAAACTCCTCCCCTTCAAGATCCCCGGCTTCGATCTCTCCCTCCTCCGCATCCTCCACCCCGGCACCTCCCACATTCTCACCCTCTCATCCACCGTCCTCCACGTCACCGTCATAGACGCCTGTCACGTCCCCGGTATGTAATCCTATCACACCTTCTCTTCACGCACTTTTCATTTCTCATTTTCACTCGTTTCCCATTCTTCCCACCAACAGGTTCCATCATGCTCCTCTTCCGCGGCGACTTCGGCTGCGTCCTCCACACCGGCGACTTCAGGTGGGAAGCCACGTGCCAGAGAGCAACCGACGCCCGTCACATGCTTGGCCACGCTCTCCAGAACCTTCCCGTCGTTGACATCCTTTACCTCGACAACACTTACTCCAATCCTATCTATGATTTTTCGCCTCGCCATGCAGCGGCTCAGAAGGTTATTCAAATTGTCTAATTTGCGGTTCTTGTGGATTATTCTTGTTATTGTGTTTTGCTTGATTCAATTGGTATTGGATTTCAGGTTATTGATATAATTTCTTCGCATCCCGATCATGAAGTCATTATCGGGATGAACACTTTGGGGAAGGAAGATCTGCTGGTTGAAATTTCGCGTGCGCTACGAATCAAGGCATCTTTCTAACCGCTCTTTTAGAATAAAATTGAAGCCAGTCTTTCTTGTCTCTACGATGTACAGTGCGAGAGTGAAAAGATTATTTTGAAGTTGTTTTGATTTAATCCTAAAAAAAATCTGATGTAGTTATATTTGCAATTGTCTACTAGTTTTTGAAACCTTGGTTGTTAACTTAGGCAAAAAGTAGTGTACTCCACTTGCTGCTCCTGTTTTTTGCGGGCATTATTTGATTTATACCTTAATGGACATAGCTATGAATGTCTTGTTAGAATTGGAGCATATTTTCATATCATTTTTGTTTTAGTTGTCGTGTTTTGTCCACGTCACCATGTTAATCTCGTGGATTTTGCTTTCTTTTATGGTTGTCATTGTTGGAGTTAGTATTCTGAACGATGGTTTGCTTTTTCACTGAGGTTTTTCTGTTTTTCAATTGAAGATTTGTGTGTGGCCAGAGCGGTTGCGGACTATGTATCTTCTTGGTTACCCTGATATTTTTACAACGAACACGTCTCTTACTAGAGTTAGAGCTGTTCCTCAATATAGCTTTAGCATTGAAACTCTGGAGGCATTGAATACAATGTGCCCAACAATAGGAATCTTGCCATCGGGTCTTCCATGGATGAAGAAATCACTTCAAAAGATTAGAGTTTCTTTCTGGTTCCTTTTTGACATCTCGTTATAAGAGAGGCAAATGGGGTGCAAATAGTGAGGCCGAGATTGGTGACCAAGTTGGAAACATAGGATCGCCGGAGAAAATTCACGAGTACATGTACACAGTTCCCTACTCTGATCACTCCAACTATAAGGAGATTGAAGAGTTTATAAAGTTTGTTCAACCAACCAGACTCAAGGGCATTGTGGCTTCCTCGTCATGCTATATTGAACCTATGTACTATTTTGGTCGACTTTGTTGTGTGGACCAACAGACACAACCGTTGGATGGGGAGCAGAAAAGGAAAGAAAGTTGTAAAAGAGAAAGAGAAGAAGCAGTCAGCTCCAAAGCTTCATTTAGAGGTGATAATGTTCAGACAGGTAAAGAGAGAAGCAAGGCTTTGAAGCGCAGGTTTTCTGGTGTTCGTGTGAGCAGGTTTAGTATATTAAGAAGAACGCACCGTGGTACAAAACTTCGGAGGAACAGTTCTGATGAAGAATGATGCATGCGCAAGATTTTATGCACTCCTTTCTCAGTCTATGGAGCAAGGTAATCCTCATAACTCTTAATTCAGCTTTAGGTGTTTTGTTTGTTAATATATCTCTAATAGAAAGGTTAGATGATCATCAAATTGCAATTTCATGTGGTTTTATATTCCCCGTGTAACCAATACTCATTTGAAACGTTAAAAGGTTGGTTGGCTAGTAACACATATTTTGTAACTTGAAATTATTGTGTGGATATTTGTCTATAACTGTTTTTTAAAAGAATGTCTAATGACATTGCTAGTGAAAAGCTGTAGATGTGTTCACAGAAATCTCTAACTTGCAACCACTTTAGCTCACCTTCTCAATACTGTAAATATTTCATAAAAACCTATCCTTTACATTTCTTTTTATGTTAATTTTTCCTCTTTAATTTCAATAATTATTCTTTATCAATTAAATTATAATGTCATTTTAAAAGTGATTTAATCATTTAGCTTATACTTCTGTTGAGAATATAAATGTTAGTTATTTTTTAAATTTCCAATTAATTTGTAAATTTAAAAAAAATAGTTTTCTATGCATTTGTTTTTTATTTTAAATGTGCTTTTACACATTTTTCTTTTAATTTATTATATGATTTTAGTTTAGGTAGGTTGACATTTTTACTGTGTTGTCTAATTATAGATTATGTATGGTAAGACTTATTTTTTCCAATAACTATTTTAGAAGCTATATCTTGTGTGACTTTAAATATGTGAATATAGTAATGGTATTTTTACTAAAATGGTACAGTATATGATGACTTTTATGAAAATGGATAAATTTTAAAAAACTATGTAATTGAGTAAATTTTGTTTAAAGACATGATTTTAAAATGAAAAATATATTGTATTTTCTATCTTGAATTTCGTTAATCCCTTTTTCTCTTATCAAAATTCTGTTTGAAATCATGTTTATTATATATACATACATATATATATATATATATATATATATATATATATATATATATATATATACCGGGAATGAATTTTTTATCTTTTATATTTATTTCTCTCTTTTCATTGATCATCTTAAGGGGAAGCTATTACTTTTTATTTTCTATGTTAGGAAATTTAATTTCTTCCAAAGGGGGAATAACATTAGCGGTTTCTCCTCTCGTTTTGTTCCATATCTTTTCAGCAGTTTTTATTACATTCTCCTTACGAGAGCAGCAACAGATATAATTAAAAAAGCATGAATTTTAATTGATTAACACAATAATCGTGATGAGATAAGTAGAAACGAAGGAAGTAAAAAATAAAACTTATAATGATCATAAGCTGTATTCAAATTCATTGGAGAAAGTACAGCATAACCGCAGAACATAGGAAGGAGGGATGTTTTTCTAGCTCTCCCCTTATTCTCTTACATTTCAGTATTTTCAGAGAGCGGATTTCAAATTACATCATAACAGAATTCAAAATTCTACGAATTAAAAACACGGAAAAATACAGAGAAATATTTCTATATATATATAAATCAAATTCAATGCAATATACGGAATTATTATTATCAAAATTATTAGATGTTAGACTATGGGGCAGTTCTATTAGTTTTTATGGTATATCATGTTGTAGGAACGTGAGATACTTAGACAAGTTTTGGAAATAAAATGATTCTTTGATAAAGTTTGGATCGACAGAACTTTGATAAACAACTATTTTTGGTAAAAAAACTTTATTACTTTATTTTAGTATCTTTCATACAAAAATAAGAAATTAATTCATTTAGTAGTTTTGTTAGCAAAATATTTGTCAAAGTAAAGTTTTGTTTTGAAAATGACAAAAGTAAGAGAGAAAAGAGAATATCATATCTTAGTGTGAAAAAAATGTAATTCTTACATATGTCAACAAAGGAGTCCAGATTTTCTACTGACTTTTTTGGTAGTCTTCTGCTGAGCATTAAAAATACATTGTGTTGGTATTTTAAATATCTTTTTAATATATTTTAAATCGTCAAAATTAGTGGTAATCAGTGTATTATGAAGGCACTATAGAGGAATAGTACAAAAAAATCAGCAAAGAATCCAAATTTGTCAACAAAGTGGGTATGATATGGATATCCTATATGTTGAATAAATATTTATTTCGTGCATGTCTTTATATTTGTGTGCTAACAATCTTTCACAGATCTGATGAAGACAATATCTATTGAATAGATGAAGCAACATCCATTTTTGTTGAAAAGGTTTTTCATTATTTATCAAGCATGTGAAATTGAAATATATGACAAAATAATGTATACAAGAGAACAAACATACACATATACACATACTCCCTCTATCATTAGTATGGTTTGTCATATCATAATTTGATTCATTAATTTTCTCTTCTAATTCCTTAATTTAACTTATGTTAGCTTATTAATTTCTTACTTTTTCCTCCTTAGGATTCATCAAATAGAATTAAAGCAAGAAAAGACTAGAATACTAACCTAATTTCATTAATACGATTCATGATACAAAACTAAGTACAAAAAAGAAAAAAAAATTTGATACAATCAACATGTTGATATTTAAAAACAACTAATTGAAATACTAGCAGAACTCATAAAAACATAAATGCAACACCAATGATGCAATGCATGACCCTAAAGTCAACCTAATCAGTCATCCTAATTGTTGTCTCTATTGTGGTTTGAGGTTAACAAACCATGAATGTCATGGATTTGGTCATCCAAATCATGGAACTTTTCATTGCAAAAACTGTGGTGTGCTTCTTGAGACATGTTGAGTTCACGTAATTGATGAAGAACCAACCTTTCAAAGTGGGAATATGTAGGACCTCTATCTTCTAGAGGATTGTATGGACTAATCTCCATTGGTTTAGCACTAGGTTCATCTGTTTCCACCAATTGTTGCTCCACCAATTCCTCTTGCATTCCAGACATTTCCAACCTTAGAAATCTCATCTTATGCATGTTGAGACATGAGACTTGATTCAAAATACTACTAGACTCCTCTAGCTCATCTTTCACATCAACTCCAAAGTACTTTATGAGTTCTAGATTTTATTTAAAACAAAACAAAACCAAGTAAAAGGGGGGAAGGTGAATAAACTTCACTCATAAACATGTTTACTTTTGTTGGACTCCTTCTTCCATCTTTGGTAGGGGTTAAGAGCTCATCAGATGGAAAAAACAACAACACAACCAAAATACCAAAGAATGTAGTAGATATAATTCCTATAACTTGCAAAAATCTATAAAGAGTGATAACTAATGAATAACAACAGTAAATCACCAAAATCAAAAAGCAAATACACCAAGATTTTTAAATTGAAAAACTCATTAAAACAAGTGTAAAAATCACGAGTTATCCAAACCAAAGAAATGACTCTACTATGATCAGCATAGAGTACAAATAAGTCTTAAACAATTGCACAAAATAGTGGTAACACTCTACCAAACAACAAAGTAAAAAATCTTGCAAATGGAGAAGAAGGAAGATAAAAATACTAAATACACAATTGTAGAGTGAGTTGAATATCTCTCAACTCAGATCTCGTATCAATGATCTAACCGATCAAAATGAAGAACATGATGTCCCAATTCAATGGAATGAATTTGTAATATTGATTTTACAGTCACATCTCTTTTAAAAACGTGAATAGTTTTTTCTTTTCTTCTCTTTTAATGTGTTAGTACTTTAAGGTAGTGTTTGTTACAAGACTTGAACTATTGGTGATGACGGATATCTATTCATTGAGGATGTTTGTTTCAGGTGATTTAGAAGGATATGTGAGAATGTATGTGGAGGGATGCACGCAAGGATTCATCTTAACATATTTTGAAGAGATATGAGTGGATGTACTCTCACTTTGAATATTTGACTAACATACCCTCTAGTAATTGCATGCATCAATGAGGAGAAAACCCATTGGAAGAAACCATAGACATGAAATATATTTTTAGTTTTGTACATTTCAAAAACTAATATGTCTCTTTAATTTCATGGAGAACAAAAAGTTGTAATAATAATAATAAATTGTAATTTTAATTTCATTTTTTTAATTTATATTTAAATTTATATCATCTTTATCCTCAAGGGTAAAATAGTAATCATATAAATTTATATATTAAAACATTTTTTTTTAATTTATCATACTTATCATATCATATACATACTTTTATTTCAAATCTACTTCAATCACACGATCTATCCCTTAATCCAAACAATAACACAATCCTCTTTCAATTCTTTCAAATTCATCCATTCACTCTCCAATCCAAACAAACCCTAAGTGAATTATGATTTTTTCTTTTCTGTCTCTTTTTACAATCACTCCATTAGATTAAGTGAGATATCAAGTATGTTTTTTAACTTTTAGACATTTTCTCCTCACAAATATATATATATATATATATATATATATATATATATATATATATATATATATATAACTACATTTAGAATGACCGGAATAAGGTTTTCTTTTGTTTGACCAAGTAATCAATGTTACTATGTATCCTGAATATAAAATTCTTTTCATGGGTCATTCTCCAAAGAAGGAGAAAACCTTAGACCCATTGTTAATGTAGTGGACAACAACGACCGTTCTGATAGAATGGCTCCATTTTCACTTTCATGACTTTGAAAATTGAAACTGCATAGACCTAAGAAGAAAACCAACATGGCAGGCCAAATTTCATGCCTTCATTGTAATCACTTAATTCCTGCGTCGGAGGGAAAAATAATTTGATGTCCATATGAAAAACAGGCAAAAATTAAAAAGAAAGAGGAAAAATATTTCACACAAAGAAAAACTATTAAAGCAGGAATATAGGTAAAAAATACAAACATAGGTATGAAAATGTTAATGATGTTGTCACTGTTGACCTAATATAAGGTTTGGAAATTGGGTTTCGTAATGTGCGTGTCATGCTTACGATTAGCATGGCATGTAAAAGTCTAAAATGTCAACTAAGAAACCAGGGAAAAGACAAAACAAGAATATAATAAGTTTCGTCAGGAAGGAAGAATTTAAATAAAGTATTAAATCAATTATATGAAGTGGGATAATGATGATTCACTCCCCACAAATAAATAAATGAATATATGCATTTTTGACTTTTTCAACTTATTGGATAGCTTGTAGCTGTTTTTGTGGCACCTTAGCAAATGACCAAAAAATATTTAATTCACCAAAATTTAAGACAAACTTTCCACAAAATATATAACTTATATGGTGGATAATTTCCAACTTCAGTCGCGTCTTTGTTGCCACGAGAAATTCACATACTAATGACAAAGAAAAGAAACTATTTTTAATATACGTGTACTTAGGGTCAAATATAATTGTCACGACAAACGGTAGATAGAACCGTGTTAACCAAAATTGGGTTAAAGAATAGGACTTTCATGGGATGAAATTACTCTTCTACTTATATATATATATATACTATTTTATAATATCATTTTTGCATTATAAATCTGAATTTTTATTTCTTTTAAAAGTATTTTTAGGAATGATATAAATGTTTTGAATTTTTTAAATCAAAATATTTTGAAGACCTGTGATATAACCCTCCATAAATTTTGAGATCAAAAAGTTGGAACAGTGAATTCCAGAAGCATTTGTTGACTTTGCTTGAACAAGACAAAACAGAAGAGTAGCAGCTATTAACTTTGTTCGTTCAGACACGACCGGGTCATTGATTGGACCCATTCCACGTTTCTTCCTCTCACACACAACACAACCCCACCAAGCTCATAATATCTATCTACCTTCATTACCTTCTCTGCAAATTGCACGGTGGAACCATTAAACCACTGACACCATGTGGAACAAGACACCACCTTTGTTATGGCTTTCTCTCCTCATCACATGCTTCTTCTCTTTCCACAGTTCTACATCACTCGCAGCTTTGACCACCATCTCAGAAAATCAATCTCTCTCCGGGGATCAAACTCTTGTCTCCCAAAATGGAACCTTTGAACTGGGTTTCTTCACCACAGGTAACACCTCTAAATACTATATAGGCATGTGGTACAGAAAAATACCTCAAAGAACTTATGTTTGGGTTGCAAATAGAGAAGACCCAGTTTCTGATAAGAATTCTGCTAAATTAACAATATTGGATGGTAATTTAGTGGTCTTAGACCAGTCCCAAAATATAGTTTGGTCAACGAATTTGAGTTCTCCTAGCTCGGGTTCTGTGCTAGCCCTGCTTCTAGATTCTGGGAATCTTATATTAAGCGATAGGGCTAATGCAACAGCAACTGATGCTATGTGGCAGAGTTTCGATCACCCCACCGACACGTGGCTTCCCGGAGGCAAGATAAGTTTGAACAACAAAACAAAGAAGCCGCAGTATCTGACTTCATGGAAGAATCTTGATGATCCTGCAACGGGAATGTTCTCTCTTGAACTAGACCCTGAAGGAAGCAATGCATATTTGATTCGTTGGAATAGAACTGAGCAGTATTGGACAAGTGGTTCTTGGAATGGACAAATTTTCAGCTTGGTTCCTGAGATGAGACTAAACTACATCTACAATTTCACCTTTGAGTCCAACGAGAACGAGAGCTACTTCACCTACTCCTTGTATAACGAGTCCATTATATCTCGCTTTTTCATGGATGTCTCGGGGCAGATTAAGCAACTGACGTGGCTGGACAATGCTCAGCAGTGGAATTTGTTCTGGTCTCAGCCAAGGCAACAGTGTGAAGTGTATGCTTTCTGTGGTGGATTTGGGAAATGCACTGAGAATTCCATGCCATATTGTAGTTGTTTAACTGGGTATGAGCCAAAGTCACAATCGGATTGGAATCTTTCGGATTACTCAGGGGGGTGTGTGAGAAAGACGGAGCTGCAATGTGCCTCACCAGACTCCTCTAACAAGGGCAGTGACAGGTTCCTTTCAATTCTCAACATGAAATTGCCTAATCATTCACAATCCATAGGAGCCGGGAATGTTGGGGAATGTGAATCAACATGCTTGAGTAACTGTTCTTGTACTGCATATGCTTATGACAACAATGGTTGTTCAATTTGGTATGGTGATCTCTTGAATCTGCAGCAGCTTACTCAAGATGACAGCAGTGGCCAGACTTTGTTTCTCAAACTTGCAGCGTCTGAGTTTCATGATTCTAAAAGCAATAAAGGGACACTCATTGGTGCGGTTGCTGGAGCTGTTGGTGGTGTGGTGGTTCTTCTGATTGTTTTGGTGTTTGTGATTCTGCGGCGCAGAAAGAGGCATGTTGGGATAGGAACATCTGTGGAGGGCTCATTGGTGGCATTTGGGTACAGGGATTTACAAAATGCTACTAAGAATTTCTCAGAGAAACTGGGAGGAGGGGGTTTTGGCTCTGTCTTCAAAGGAACATTGCCTGATTCCAGTGTCATTGCAGTGAAGAAGCTTGAAAGCATTAGCCAAGGTGAGAAGCAGTTCAGAACGGAAGTGAGCACAATTGGGACAGTCCAACATGTGAATCTTGTAAGGCTTCGCGGGTTCTGTTCGGAAGGTACTAAGAAACTTCTGGTTTATGATTACATGCCAAATGGTTCCTTGGATTCCAAAATGTTTCAGGAAGATAGATCAAAGGTGTTGGAGTGGAAAATGAGGTACCAAATTGCTCTTGGAACAGCAAGGGGGTTGAATTATCTTCACGAGAAGTGTAGAGACTGCATCATACACTGTGATGTGAAGCCAGAAAACATTCTCCTTGATGCTGATTTTGTTCCAAAGGTGGCAGATTTTGGCCTTGCAAAGCTGGTTGGAAGGGACTTCAGCAGAGTCCTCACAACCATGAGAGGGACAAGAGGTTATCTTGCCCCAGAGTGGATTTCAGGTGTGGCTATCACTGCCAAAGCTGATGTTTACAGCTATGGAATGATGCTTTTTGAGTTTGTGTCAGGTAGGAGGAACTCTGAGGCCTCGGAAGATGGCCAAGTGAGGTTCTTCCCTACTTTTGCTGCAAACACTGTCCACCAAGAGGGGAATGTGCTTGGCTTGTTGGACCCTAGGTTGGAGGGAAATGCTGACATTGAAGAGGTCATTAGAGTCATCAAAATTGCTTCATGGTGTGTCCAAGATGATGAATCTCACAGGCCTTCCATGGGTCAGGTGGTTCAAATCCTTGAAGGGTTCTTGGATGTGACTTTGCCTCCAATTCCAAGGACCCTCCAAGCCTTTGTTGACAACCATGAGAACATAGTTTTCTTCACTGACTCCAGCTCCACACAGAGTTCACAGGTAAAGAGTAACACCTCAACTGCTTCCTCTCAAGCCAAGAGCAATACCTCATCCAAAAATTCTCAGTCCTCATGACAAAATTCAGAGAACATGGCTTCTCTTAGTCACTCAAAATACTTTGATTTTGAGGCATTTAATCGTAATGTTATGGTTTGCCAAAGAAGGATTTCTGCTAAGATGCTTTTGTGTTCAATCAAAAACAGTGTCATCTGAGTCTGATATATAGCTATTCCTGTTTTTATTTGTACGCTTGGACTTGGGGGATCATTAGAGGAGAATTGTGAAGGAAACATGGTGCATCTAAGTTAGGTGCATTAAGTAATAAATTAATAAATGTGCGAGATTCTCTGGAACACTTTTGTAATATAGTAGTTGCAGATTTTGTTTTACTTTTCTACAGTAAGATATTCTCAATGATTTTTTATGTTTACAGACAACAAACTCTCCCAAATGTTTTAGACTTTATGTTCATAGACTTGTAGAACTGGACAAGTGTCATGTTCATTATTCAAGCTTGTTGGAAGATACAGTTTCCTAGAAAGTGATTGACACTTCACAAAAGCATATGATAAAAGAAAGGCATCAAAACAATAATATTGGTTCTCTGATAAACTTGACTTGCTGTTACTTAGGATACCGGTTTTCTTAAAATCTGGAACAAAATAAATATTGAATTTGCATGCCTATCAAGATTTCGATTACTCTGACAATGAAAGTTGCTTTAGTCCTGGTACTTGGTGGGTAATTATTTGGATAATGTGTTGAGAAATTGTTTTTGTATAAAGTCTTTTCACCAAAGGGAGGGATATAAGCATGAGTATTATAATTTTTTTAATTCATTGAATATATATATTTATATATATATATATATATATATATATTTATATGCTTCTTCTTTTTTTACCTCCTTTGATGATACAAGAAGTGCCGTGATGGATTTTCTCAATTGTAGATTTTACAAGTTATAAATTCCTTAGGACTAGTTTAGGTTGAAACTTGATTTAAACATTATATGACTTATTGTTTTATGGTAATTAAGGTCTTGAATTAATTCTTACCAGAGTTATCTATCATCTATTTTAGCAACTTAAAATTAATGAAATAAAATATTTCATTATAATATTCAAAACCAGATAATTTAGTGTATAAAGTATATTAATACAATATTACAAATAACAAGATTATAAAAATATATCATTTATACAAACCAACTAAACTAACAAGCTCAATACATGAACTAGTCACTACTAAAGCTCCTCGAAACCTTTACCTACTCTAACTGATAGTTCTTCATCTTCCAAAAGTGTCTCTAAACTTAAAACTCCATCTACTCCCACCAAAATGGTGATCATCACAAAAGAATAAAACAACAAAAGACCACAAAGTGCAAGGATAAGCTAGCTATACAAGAACAATCATACCTCACAAATAACCAATTTTATTACAATTACCATAAGCGATCAAAATCACTATTGGGCCCAATATCCAGCCCACTCACGCGCTCTCTATCCAAAAAAGAAGAGAGAATAAGAAAAGAGACTTTAGTAGTAGTCTTTGGACGTGACGGAGAAAGAGAGAAAATCATAGAATAATGGCCACAAGCTCTAGGGAAAAGTTTGGACTAACAGAAGCCATGAATGAAAGGTGCGTTTCCCTTTTATCCATTATTTTGTTATATTGTTGTGTTACAAAGTGATAAGTCTGAACCCTCTCTTATATACCTATGTATATACACAGAGGAATAATAAGGGGGAAAAACGGGAAAGGGGAAAACTATAGGAAACGATTGTTGCTTCTAAGCAATAATGTTAATAAATCCTAACGGTAATATAGCTATTTTAACACTCTCCCCTTAAGCTGGATGGTGTATATTCACCAGTCCCAACTTGGAAACTATGGATCTAAACTAAACCCGGTGAGGAAATTTGGTGAAGATGTCTGCGAGCTATTCTTCAAAGCGAATGGGGAGGAGATGAAGAAGGTTAGCTTGGATCTTTTCGCGGACAACGTGGCAGTCGAGATCAATGTGTTTCGTTCTTTCGTGAAAGCTTTGGTTGTGTGCGATGTGTTTGGCAGATTTGTTGTCACAATATAGCGTGGCTGTGGCTGAGGGTTGAATGTGGAAATCTTGAAGGAGATAGTTGAGCCATTGCATCTCACAAACTATAGCATGATATTCTACTTCTGTTGAAGATCGAGAAACAATTTGTTGTTTCTTAGACTTCCAGGATATAAGAGCAGAACCTAGGAAAATACAGAATCATGTTGTTGATCTTCTAGTAATTGGGCAAGTAGCCCAATCTGAATCACTAAAAGCTTTGATTTGGAGGGGTGAATCAGCAACAAAGAAGAGTCCTTGGGACGGACTGGATTTTATGTATCGAAGGATATGCTACAAAGCCCAATAATAGTAGTCAGTGGGTGATTGCATAAATTGACTTAGCAAATTGACAGAGAAACATAAATCAGGTATAATGTTAGTAAGGTAAAGCAACTCCCCTATTAGCCTTCGGTATGAACTTGGGTTGGATAGGTAGTTTTCTGTTTTATACAGAGACTTTGTGTCACTCAAGAAAGGGGTAGAGTAGGGCTTGCTTCCCAGCATTCTTGTTTCTTCTAAAATGTCTAGGGCATATTTTCGTTGGCACAAATGTATTCTTTTCTTTGATCTAGCCACTTCAATCCCCAAAAAATATTTTAGCTCTCCCAAGTTTTTGATTCTGAACTTGCTGTGTAGGAGGCCTTTTATATGTTCAATATCTTCCATAGAATTTTCTGCCAAAATTATATCATCTACATAGACAAGTAAAGCTGTAAAATTTGTAGGAGTTTTCTTTATGAATAGAGAATGATCTGAATTAGATTGAGTATAATTGGCAGAGATAAGAAAGGATGAGAGTTTATCAAACCACTATTTGCTGGCCTGCTTCAGACCATAGAGAGATTTTGTTAATCTACAATCTACAAACTTGACCTTTTTTAGGGAGATTTAAACCTAGTGGTGGCTCCATGTATACTTCTTTATTTAGGTCTCCATGGAGAAAAGCATTGTCAACGTCAAACTGGTGTAGAAAGCAGTTTTGTGTGGCAGCTAGAGAGAGTAAGAGCCTAACTGTGGTCAGTTTGGCCACTAGAGAAAATGTGTCCAAATAATCAATTCCTTCTTGTTGTGTGTATCCTTTTGCTACTAGGCGAGCTTTATATCTCTTTATACTTCCATCTGCCTTATGTTTAATTTTATACAGCCATTTGTAGCCAATGGGGTTTTTCTTAGAGGCAGTTGAGTCAAGAACCATGTGTGGTTGTCTTGTAGAGCTTTGATTTCTTTTTCCATAGCTTTTGTCCACTCGGGATTGGTTTTAGCCTCTGCATAAGTGCTTGGTTCATTGTTGGTTGATATGGCCAGTGTGTATCTCAAGTGTTTGGCAAATAAAGAATCATAAGACAACACATCAAAGATGGGATAAGCAGTTTTTAAATTATTTTTCTCACATAGAGTTCTAAAGGAAGAGTGATTTACCTGGTGTAGTCATTTAGGTATTCAGGAGTCCTTCTGATCCTGGTGGATCTTCTGCTGTCCTGATTCTGAATGGGAGCAAACTCACTGTTCTGATTTTACTGTCCTGATTCACCGTTATTTGAGACTTCTTCATCTTCAGTGGGTGCAGATGATTCAGTTTGATCATCATTGTTATTGCATTCGTAGGGTATTTGGTCTTGCATGTCGATAATAACATGCTCATTTAAGAAATCATCATAATGGAAATTATCTTGTGAATCTCCAGAAACATTGTTGTGATTTTTGTAAGGGAAAACATTTTCATAAAAGATAACGTTTCTGCTTACAAAGATTTCTCTGGTATGACTGTCAAGAACAATGTAACCTTTTACACCACTTTTATATCCTAGGAAAACACACTTTTTAGCTCTAGGAGAAAATTTATTTTTATTGCCTTCAAAAGTGGAGGCAAAGCACAAACACTCAAAACTTTTTAAATCTAGATATGTGGGAGGAATATTATACAGTAAGTCATGAGGGATTTTTCCTTTAAGAACAGTAGAGGGTAGCCTATTTATCAAATATACAACATGAGAAACAACATAGGACCAATAGGCCTTAGGGATATTAGATTGAAAAAGGAGGCTATGAGTTTTATTTAAAATGTGCTGATGTTTGCGCTCCACAACAGAGTTCTGTTGGGGAGTCTCAACACAACTTCTTTGATGATCAATACCATGCTCATTGTATAAAGTAGTGAAATCAAATTCTGGCCCATTGTCAGATCTAATGGTTTTAATTGTTTTACCAAATTGGGTTTTAATTTTTACAACAAAATTCTGCAACAATTCCCTAGTTTGACTTTTAGCATTCATTAGAAAAGCCCAAGTGTGTCTACTGTGATCATCAACAATATAAGGAAATATTTATGCCCATGAACAGAAGGTATAGAAACAGATCCCTATATATCACAATATATTAGATCAAAGCAATTATCAGAATGCGAAGTACTATGAGTATAAGAAAGTTTATGTTGTTTGGCATAATGACAAATATCACAAATAGTTTTAGAGTGTACTTGAATGTAAGGAAAATTTCTACATAGTTGTTCAATAGTTTTCTGTCTTGGATGGCCTAATCTATAGTGCCACAAATCAACATATACATGTTTATAAGAAAGAACAGTACTAGGTACAAAATCTTGATTAAAAATAGGAGAACATTGGAGAAAGTATAGCCCTTTGTAAACATTAGCATGCCCAATCATCCTCAATGTAGAACTGTCCTGAATCTGACAAAACTCGGGGAGAAAAGTTAGGATGCAATTTAAATCCTTTGTCAATCTTTGAACAAATATGAGATTAAAAGTAAAGCCAGAAATGTATAAAACCTTTAAAATGACAAATTCCTTAGAAAATTGGATGGTTCCAGCATGTTCTACAGTGACTAGTGAATTGTTTGACAGTCTAACAGATATAGGTTTGATTTTATAGAATGTAATAAAATGGTTTTTCTCATGTGTAATATGATTAGTGGCTCTCGTGTCTATAATCCCGGAGAGATTACTTGCTTTTCTCCTGGTGTGTTCCTCTGAACTTGGTTAATATTGTGTGGCTGTGAGGTACTATCATTGCTTTCCAGCATTTTCAGAAGTCTTTGCATTTTTTTCAGGAGTAAAGGGGTTGAGAGGCTTGTCAGGGTTGTTCTGTTTTCTAGTTTGGGTTTCAGTGGCAATGTTAGGTTCTTCTTTACAAGCATTTGCCTGACTCCAACCATTCAGTTTGCCTTTTTCTTGACTGTTTTGGTTATCAATCTTGTTGTACCATGATGGATAGCCATGTTTTGAATAACATTCATCTACAGTGTGATTCATTTTATGGTAGTAGGAACTGTTTGCCGTAATTGAGATTACTTCCCCTTCCTCTTCCTTGGCCTTGACCACGCAGTCCAGATCCGCGCCCTTGATTCTTCCAATTCTGATCTTGTTTCCACTGGTTCTATCTAGTAGTAGTGCTTGCTAGAATTTTTGTTTCAACAGTCTGATTGATGACTCCAACAATTTGTTTCTCTTGTTGCATAATGAGAGAAAATACCATGTTGATGCTTGGAAGGGGTTCCATCAAAAGAATTTGAGTTCTCACAGTATTATAGGTGTCATTTAACCCTTTTAGGAAGCAAATAACATGTTCTATTTCTTTGTATTTAATAGAGGTTCTAGACAAATCATAATTGCATGGAATATCATAGGTGCATGATGGTATGGGTATGAGAAACTCTAATTCTTCCCAGAGAATTTTTAAATCAGTAAAAAATTGGGTTACATTCCTTTCACCTTGCTTAATGGAATGGATTTCTTGGAGTAGATCTAAAATTCTGAAATAATCTCCTTTAGAGAATCTCTCTTTTAATTCTTCCCATAATTATTTTGCCTCTTCAATATAGATGACACTTTCTGCTATTTGAGGAGAAAGGGTTTTGATGATCCAAGATAGCACCATCGTGTTGCACCTTTCCTAGGCATCATATAAAGAATCATTCTTTTGGGGTTTCTTGGTGCCTCCATCAATAAATTTGACCTTGTTCTTGGAGAGGAGGGCTCTTTTCATGTTCCTGCTCTAAGAAGAGTAATTAGTCTCATTTAAGATTTGAGAGATAAAAGTAAGACATGGATTTTCTCTAGGATGTAGGTAAAAAGGACTGGCAGGATTGAGGGATTGATCTCAATTGTTGGGGTTCATCTGGACAACCGTCTGCACAACATTCCCTTCCATGGTTACAAGATTGCAAGATCCAAGAAACCCGGTAGAAGCAATCAGGATGATCAAAGATAAAATCAGCAGTAGAGGAACGTATAGCCTGGATTGGCTCTTGATACCATATTGGGCCCAATATCTAGCCCACTCACGTGCTCTTTATCCAAAAGAGAAGAGAGAATAAGAAAAGAGACTTTAGCAGTAGTCTTTGGATGCGACGGAGAAAGAGAGAAAATCAGAGAATGATGGCCACAAGCTCTAGGGAAGAGTTTGGACTAACGGAAGCCATGAACGAAAGGTGCATTTCTCTTTTATCCATTATTCTGTTATATTGTTGTGTTACAAAGTGAAAAGTCTGAACCCTCTCTTATATACGTATGTATATACACAGAGGAATAATAAGGGAAAAAAAACGGGAAAGGGGGAAACTATAGGAAACGATTGTTGCTTCTAAGCAATAATGTTAATAAATCCTAACGGTAATATAGTTATTTTAACATTTCTCAAACATGTATTCTATCATACTCTCTAGAACTTGATTTGTTCGGATAAGTGAAACATGAATAAAACTAGAGACATTATGCACTTGTGGTGGTGGAACAACTCGCCTACCCAAACTATCACACACAAGGTAAATCTTTTTTACTGTCATAGAACCTTGTGGCCATTCTCATGACATGACTTCCTACCACTCTTACTACCTAATCATCATTGTTTACATGAGTATGAATGACTAATGGAGTTTTAGGATTAACTCCCCAATATGTTGCAATTCTATCCTCAGTGCACACCCTAAAGATTTAAGTATTATCACCAATTCTTAAATATCAACCAATTACAATTATTGTAACAAAATGTTTTTACAAGATCCTCATACCCACAATCATACATCAACATGTCTTATCATATACATTTTCATCAATTTATGCTATGCAACTCAGCTCATCACAACATATTATATTCAATTCATAATAATGAGAACCATAAACATACTTCACATCTACCACAAAACACCCTAAAACAGTCAAATAAGAGAAATAGGCAAAGCAGAGCAAATAGTGCTATACATAAAGTACATCAAAGCTCTAAAAATCATTACTCTAACCACAAACTTCAAAACAAATATCCCACCGGTCAAAGTGAAGAATCACATGTCTAGGACCAGCTGTCAAAATTTCAGCTTGATCCGACGGTTAACGAAGCGAGAATCTTCATTTTACCATGAGATCGTAGACTTGAAAAAACAACCCCTGAAACCTACTAACTTCTAGTACCCGATGGTCCAAAAGTAGTGTCCGAAGATTAATTTATTTTTCTTATATTATCGATTTTTTTTCTTTATTCTTAAATCAAAAGATTAATTTATTTTTTCTATTAAGTTCTGATCCTCTTAAATGTAATATTCTTTTTAAAAGTCTTAACGTAACTTAAGGTAACTCTTGAAAGTCATGAGACTCTAGTTGAATTGTCAAACACTTATTAACACAATTTGAATCATGATGAAATATTAGTTTATAACCTGCCATCACCAAGACTATAACAAGAAAACACTTAACAAGGATACAGTTATCAAGAGAGATCAACAATTATGTTATTATTTATAAATTTTTTGATAAAAAATAGGGATTAAAAAAATTTGTATCCACAAATGTTTTTTGTTAAAATCTATAAATAAATATCTTTAGTTGATATTTCAATGGGTATCAGTATTTAGTGGATACATTCAATTTATAATTTTACCTTAATTAGAACCAATTGATTCATCAATATTTTTCAATAATTTATACTCACACAACAATTCAAATATCTCATAAATCAAAATTGAAGAGCAAATCTCAATTACTCATAGTCTTCTAATTCATAACATCAATCAAATCAAAATAACCAAACAACATTTCAACATTACTAGTTGTACTCACTTCAACTTGTTATCAGCCCTTGTAAGAAAAATTAATAAACAATAATAAGGCATTTTCAACATCCAACCTAAAAATGTTAAAAAAATAAATTTATAAGTTTTTGTTTCAATTTATTTATTTACCTAATAAGGAATCTTCAACTTACTATTATATTTTTAATATTTGATTGTCTCAATAAGAAATACATAAATAAAGATAAATTTAAAGATAACTATAACTTTATTTCAACATAAATATAAATTTAAAGATAGGTATAATTTTATTTATCAACATTTATTACTTATACATCTTCACTGACACATAAACACCACTAAAGGAAGAAAGTTCAATTGCAAAATTAGTAAAAGTACACTTTTTACTATGACATTACTTACGCTTGATGTGTCCTAAAGAATGAGGCAAGTTAACAAGACACAAACACTTGTAATCGTTATGCAAAAAGGGAAAGTACATTCCATTAGTAGAGTAAAAGACCATAGTTTCATATCCATCTTAATTTTTATTGTCAAGATTAAATATTTTTATGTCTTTTAATTTTTAATAAAATTGAAATTAATTTATTTTTAAAATTTTGATCTAATTTAGTCCCCAACTTTAGAATTCCGTAGATTTAGTCATTTCAATCAAATTTTGTTAAGTGTATTTAACGTTTCAAATACATTTTATGATAGCATTTAGTTGTTTACACCATTTGACACATTTTTACTTCAATGTTAACTAAGAAACTATCATGAAACGCGTTTGAAACGTCAAATAAACTTACTAAAATTTGGTTAAAATGACTAAATTCATACAATTCTAAAGTTGAGAGACTAAATTAGACCAAAATTTTGAAAATAATCTAATTCCAATTTTTACTTAAAGTTGAGAGATAAAAACATATTTAATCATTATTATTATTATTATTATATTATTATTATTATTATTATTATTATTATTATTAAATGGATGTTGTATAAAGCATGCATGCCTCCACATTGCTTTACCTGCCTTTGCCTTTCTATTCACCTTTTCATAAGATACAAACTCTACTGATTGCAATTGCCACCCACTTTCTTTTCTCCTTTTCGTTTTTCTTTCTTTTTCTCAAAAGATCAACAAACTAATTATGTTTTACCAAAACCAAACTTTTCTCCATCTTTCTAACATGTAAATTTGACACGATGCAATAGTTTATTCACAATAGTTTAAGACACGAAACCTTGGGCAGCAATCTAAAGCGGAGTATGATTGCCTACAATGTTTCTAAAATAAAATTGCCAAACCCATGGTTGAAGAAATCTTAGCCACGTGCATTTCAAGTACCTTTTCTTAGATTAATTATGTACCAATTGTGTTTGGTTACCTTCATCAATCTACTTTCTTTATGCACTTTTCACTAAACTAAACTTCTCTTCAATAATTTGTCTTAGACAGCATAAAGTAGGGCATGTTTTCTAGGTTGATTTTGTGAGCTAGACATAATTTGATGAATCGCATAAAAAAATTTATTTAACATAAAAAATATTACGGTTATGAGGAAACTAATGGCCTTTTTTTTAGCACTTAATGGATTTGAATGAATTAAAATGAAAATTGGTTCACTTTTTTGTCTTATAACTCATCAAACGTGTTGTAGGCTCAAGCTGAAATAATTCCATTTTCTACAAACTGACTAGTTCAAACTTTGCATTTCATTATATTCATTCGGATAAGATTTGTTTTCGAAATTATTTAATTTTTAATTTTACACTAAAAATTTGCAAATACTATTAAAATATAAATAAAATTTGTGTAGAATATCAAAATAGAAAAAGAAACTGTTATAGGTAAAAACAAAATGTAAAATTTATGTGTAGACAAAAAGGTTAAATGCATTGGTCCTACTATTAATTATTTTCGTGCCAAATGTCATGCTTTAGCGAACATCAATAAATGATACAATACAACAAAAAGTAAAATTTTATCTAAAACCTAGACGAAAAAAATATTAAAAATTATATACGAAATTCAAAGTTCCCGAGGAGCCAAAAAATTATTGAAGTAAAAATCATATATATATATATATATATATATATATATATATATATATATATATATATATATTTTTTATTATATATTTTATATTTATATTTTAAAAAAAAAAAAAAATAATATAATTTATATATTTTATATATACTTTTATAGCAACTGAAGCATTACCTTATAAAAAGAAAGTTTGCAATAATTATAGCCGTTTCCTTTATGATCCACCTGGATGAATTGTTTGCCTCTTTTTAGTGAAGAAAAGTAGCCATTCCATGCTTTCCTTACTCGCTTCTTAAAGCACTTCTTTCAGATTTTTATATATATATTTTTTTCATTTTATGTTAGCATAAATTTTTATCTAATTTCTTAAAAAAAATATCTGATAAAATATTGTCAATTATTTTCCATCAATAAATAACGATTCTTTTAGCATACTACTAGTAATTAATATGATATTTCGTTTTCTCCTTTGTTTGTTTATATATGTTATATATTATTCAGTATTCGGATGTAGGATACATTAATTCTTTCCTTTTTGTTAATTATCTAAAAAAGTTGAGTAACTTTTTTTCCAAAATAAATTAAGTGAGGTAGGAAATTAGATAACCCAATTTGTTAAGTTATTGTGGGAAAAACTTGTATAATTTGAATGACACGATGGGTGAGTGGAAGCGTGGAAAGAATTAAGAAGCGTTCCATAGAAAGCCAACTTTATATCAATCATATTATTGACCTCCAGATATCTTCATGTGCAAGAATTTGGATGAATAAAAATAAATTTTTAAATAAGATATAAATATTTATTTAATTACTAGATTAACATTTTTGGGGTTAGAAATAATACATGATAAGATAATATATGTCACGTGATAGGAATTTAGTTGGATTTCATAGAACTTCAAGATTCGGTGCATATATTTAGCGTACACAAGTACAATAATGTTAGCACATTTTTGCTTCATTTTGTTGCTCATAATAATGTTAACACATGTGTAGACTAATGCTTTGAGAGTTATACGTAACTTTCATTCTGCACACCTTTATATTTTTCAGCATGCTTGTAACTTTATTTATAATACATCTTGTTACAAGGCAACTCTTCAACTTTTTTTTTCTTTATCCACATAAGGTTTAGACTTACATTTTCTAACAATTCATTTTTCAAAGATGAGTTTCTTTTATATTGTTACATTTAAAAAAAAAATTACATTTAGCATTTTCACGCACATTTTACTCATGAGTAGTTAGAAGTGGACTTAAACTTAACTAAACCTCACAAAATCGACTTGTAAAATGAGGATTGCATCCAATTATATATTGTGAGTTGACTTTATTTCTAGTTGATGTGAGACTTCCAACATACCCTCACGTCGAGCTATATTCATCTTGTGTGTGAGAGTGAGACTACAAATTAGTGGGTTGTCCTTTAGCGACCTGATAGGGATGGAACAGAATATCCAAAAAAAATCTCACTAGGATAATCTCGCTTTGAGACCATGTTAGAAGTGGACTTAAGCCTAACTTAACCTCACAAAACCGACTTGTAAAATGAGGATTACACCCACTTATATATTATAAATTGACCTTATTTTTACTTGATGTGAAACTTCCAACTTATCACCAAAACAAACCATTAATTGTGATAGTATTAATAGGAAATTCATCAAGAAGATTCAACAATAAAATTGAACCAAATATACATTAAAAAAAAACGCCACCTCCAATCTAAAGTCATAATCTAAAGTTATATTTTGGTAGAACTGTGTCATTTTTTTTTTCTATTTGAGGGCCAAAAATGAAAAAAAAAATTATGCATGCTCATTTTGTATTCGTTTTTTTTTTCTAATGTTTCTTTGTCTCACAGACCTGTCCTGTGGTCATTGTTGATAAATAACCAAATTTAAATTACATATATGTACTATGCAGTACACACAATATCCATCATTTAAACAATAATCTAAATTTATAATTTCACTTGCTGAAAATATGTACAAATTATTTCAAAACCATATTATAGAATCTGATCGGCAAGATAATTTAATAATTTACAAATCATGAATGCACTCGTATTATTTCAGAAGTAAATTCTGTACAAATGAAACTTAATTTCAATACAACAACCAACATCTTTCGCTATAAAATTTCATTAACTACTTTTCCTAGTTTGCATCGGTTAGATATGTATTGTCATGTCAGAAACCCAAACAAAAGCATGGCAAAGGGAAATAAATGTAGAACTGTTTCTTCTGTCTCTCCCACCCTACAATCCTTTCCAAGCTTAGCCACTGGAATACAGCACTCATGTCACTGTCTTTTGTGTTGTGTTGTGCCCAAGAAACCTTCGACACTAAGCATAGAGATAGCAGAGCAGAGAATGTAGAACCATGCACCAACCACCAAAACGACCCTTCTCACGTCAAAAATTAATGCCTCATAATGGTACTTTCTAATACTTCCCTGCGAAAATGCTTCCGATGATGAACCAGAAACTATCGCAAAGTTCTTGATTAGTACAGTCATTGTTAATTGTCATCTGACTCATGATCAACTTTCATTAATTTTTTCTTAAAATCTGTAAGTCTCGATCGTGAAAGCTAAACGGGACTATGGCCATTCGATAATCTTGAACTATATCATGATAATTTCTGGTATCTTTGTCTTGTGGATTTTCTCTGAGCCTTGGGATTTTAGGTGACCTTTTTTTGCACGGAGAACTCGAGTCCCAAACGGCGAAAAAGTAGAGCAATGTTGAAGTCAAAAGAATACCAAAAAGCTTTCCCCAAAATACCGTAAACGCTAAGCTTAGTAGAACCAAGTATATTCCATAGCACTCGAATCTTTTTTGCTTCTCTAGTGGGCTTCCATGACCACCCTCTTTCCCTTTTTCCATGGTGGAGTACTGAGTTGAAACGGTCGTTGATTCTGATGACGCGTGTGAAGCTGAAGATGAAGTTGACAGAGGCGATTGAAGGGTTTTTGTTTCCCCATACTTCAAATTCTTGTGTTTGTACCCAAAGGAATCGTGGATGTAACGGTTTTTATGGTGATCTCTTTTATTCTGCAAGAGAAAAACATCTAAGTTAAAATAGGAAAATAAAAATTATCAAGCGATCGTGGTTTGTGTGAGTGATTGGAGAAATTAAACTGAAAAAACGATGAAGAACTTTTTGTAATGAAGGAATGAATCGAAGACTAACCAGTATGGTTTCGTAGAACACAGCTTTGATCACCCGAGAAATGGTTCGTTTAGGTGAAACGTGGTGGAAGTACACAGATTTGGGTTGTGAATTCTTCACCATTTGTTGTTTCTCTGAAGTGGGGTGGCGTGAGAAATGAATGGGAGAAGAACGATGAGGAGCAACTTCGGAGTTTAACATGCAATCTATGTCAACGACAGGGCGAAAACATAGGAACTTGTTCTTTGAGAAGCTCCTCATGATTTTGCTGGATGAAGATATTTGTGTGTAAACTCCAAAAGGGAAGATGAAGACGAAGATGACTTGTGATTTTCTTTGGTTCGTTGGTTCTACAGCAAGACGAAGCTGTGGTTAGAGGACATTATATAACGTTGGTATGGTCATGGACATGGGTTTGGTTACCGTTCATTATTATGTTTTTTTTATTGTTTTTTTTATTTTGTTTGAGTGAAAGGGTAGAAAGTGGGGGAAGAAAAGGAAGAAGCACTTTGGGGTGTGTGTGAGGAAGATGTTGAAGGATGTGACATATAAAAATATATTTTTCTTTTGGGAAAGAGAGATAGAGAGAGTTTAATTTAAAGATATTAATTTTGCAATAGCATAAAGGTGAGAGAGAAAAAGAGCGTCTTTAATGGTTATGGATAGTGAGTCAGGTAGCGTGGAGAATATATGAACTGTTGCTGTGTCGTCTAAACGAAGGGTTTTGCTTTGTCGTGCATTAAATTTTATGGTACGAAGGATTTTGCCTCATTTAAGATGGTTTAATTTGGATTCGGATTGAGATCATGACACAGAAACAGTTAATTTTTCATTTAGGATTTGCAATTATATATAACTTTTCTCATGATTTCCATTATTTGATGCGATTTGAAAGGACAACATGCCTATTTAATGTATTTCTAAACACACTTTATTGATACTAGAAGCCTCGTGTTATCCAATTTCTAGTTTGGAGTTCATCGCTTGACATGCCATTAAGCTTTCTTTATATTAGGTTTAGATCTTATTAAAATACTATTTAACTATTGATTACAAAATATGATTGGCCTAGACAAATTTGTACAATGTTTAGACTCACTAAGATTTTTCTTCTGTCAAAAGAAAAAAAAAATCATGAATATCGAACTTATTTAAGATAAAATGAATTTAGATGTATGGTTGGATTGGGCATCCATATGTAAACATAATCAACCTTTAATTTTAGAAATGTGGATTGATTCAAGATTTTGAATTAATTAATCAAAAGATACAAATGTAACTTTATTGTAGTTGTTTAACTATTTAGAGATATTGAATACTTTCAAATTGGATGAATCTAAATCAACACAACCCACCTTTGTTTTTTTCCTTTTTACTATAATAATACGATGTTTAATCTTAGTTTTTAAACTATTTTTCATAAATATTTCCTTTTAAAAAACTAAAATTATAAATACATATATTACCCCGTGTTTGATACCGATTAGACCCATGTTTGATCAAGTGAAGTTATTTTAAAATTTACTGACAAATCGAACTACTTCAAGCCAGATAAATTATTGTGCATAGTTTATATCTCCTTTTTAATCAGTTAAACATAATTCAGCTTACACCATTTTATTACAATCCCTATCAATTATATTTGAAAAAAAAAAAGATAGAAAGAGAGAGGGAGAGAGACCAAAGAAAGAAAGTTTTAAATAATAAGCAAGGGGAAGGACGAGTGCTTTTGAAAGTTAAAATTTTTATTATTTATTATTAATTAAAAATTATTATAGTTTTTATCAGATTTGGACAATATGTATTTGAGTTGGATCATGAGATCTTCAAAAACTAAATTGATTTCAGATAACAGGATTTCAAATTTTGAAGAGAAACAAATAAATATTCTATGCAAAAGACTCTTTTACATCGAATAAGAGAACTATATATAATAATTCTATATATTTATAATCTCCTTATATGACATCCCATTTAAATATATTAAATCTACTAAATAAAAATATTGTATAATTATAGCATTTAAGGAGCAATCACATGAACAATAATACAGATGAGGATCCACTATTAGAGTTATCCATGAAAGTACTTTGAAAGAAAACTTAGGCATACCATAATGTCATAACTAACACAAAATCTTAAAGAGGAAGCAATAAGGTGATCATCGCAAAAGAGAAAGCAGGACAAGAACAGACACAAAATGAAAGGGTAAGCTAGTATAAAATAATTTTAACATATTACCGCAAGTAAGTACTTAAAACAGTTCTCAAGCATGCAACAAAGTAGGCACAAATCAAGTTATAGCCAACAAGTAGGACACTATGATTCAATTATTCGGATACATATAATAAGATCGGATTCACTGGACGCTTGCACTTGTGGTGGCCTCTACTGCTCTGCAAAGCCATTGCCAATGGGTTTCACCCTACCACACACAAGGTTAGCCTTCAAGCATCTAAGGCCATTATCCTACCAAAGACTAGGGTCTTTCGCTACTCTCACCACTTGGGTCAGTTTGCTCTACATGAGACTAACTGACCCTTTAGAGTTTCCGGATGCAATCCTTACTTGAATCCTTATCTTAATTATATACAACTACACACCACCATGAGATCTCCCCACGAGACTCATGGAATTACGTCTATCACACTGAAATCATGTTCCTCATACCATAACCACCACTTTTATCCCAAACATCCAATTCTCACATTACCACACCATCAACCAACAATATCATGCCATAAATCAATCCAAACATACCAATTTCAATTCATACAAATTAAACAGCATCTGCAGTATCACTTACTTCATCCTTTCCAAGATAAACCACCAATCACAACAAAAATCAGAACAATAAAAGAAAAAATTGTCCTACTCTTCGCTTAGGCTATAAGCCTTCGCCCAAGCGACTTAGGTTGCCTCGCTTAAGCTAGGCTATCTCGCCTGAGCAAGTGCGTTACAGTGGCACTCTACGAGCTCTCGCTTAGGCGAGACCGCCTCGCCTGAGCGAGATCACTCTTCGCCCAAACCAAAAATCCCTCGCCTAGACGAGGACTCAACCAGAGAACACCAGGTTTCCTCGAGGGCTCACTTGGGCGAGCCGTTCTCACCTGAGCGAGATAATACGTCGCTCAAAACAAGAACCTTCCGCTTGAGCGAGACGCTCGAGCAGAACCAGGGCAAGCTTCTACTATTCTCGCCTAGGCGAGATGAGCTCGCTTGGGCGAGAATATCAGTTCTCTCCCACTGCTTCACGCATTCAGCACCCAAAAATAGCCAAGTACAATCCATACAATTCATTCATAAATAGGCACAAGCATTTTTAAATCACTTTAAGCATACAACATAAGCATAAACAACCACATACTTCAAGACACGAAAAGGATCTAGCTTCCCTTACCTTTTTAGATGCTAGCAAATAGAGTGGTAACCCAAGAAAGAGCAATAAGCACTAGAGCAAGCTACGTAGCTGAAACACACATACAAAGTTAAAAATGAGACACCAGGGAGAATCCAAGACAGAACTAAAGCCTCTGAACCGGAAAAGAGAAAGAACAAAGTTGGAGTTCAACTTACCCGAGAGGACGAAACAATTTAGCTAGCTGGTAAGGAGAAGAGCTTATGCCCTAGCAGAGTCCTTTTCTGGAGACAAGAAAGTGTGAGGGAGGGGAACAGTTTCTAAAAATGAGACAAGTGAGAGTGAGTGAGCTGGAAAGGAGATATTAGGGATCCCCTACTGGGTTGGTTTTGAGCCTAAGAAAAAGGTCAGGCCCAAACACTTATAAGTTAAAAATGGGGCTTACACCCTAAACTATAAATAAACAAATATATTAAACAAATTTGATTACTTAAAAATAATAAAGTATTTTATCGTAAAAAATATTAGATAATAAATTATTATATTTAATATCTTGAAGATATTAAATTATTAATTATTAATTATATCATAATATATTTAATATATTTAATATATTTAATATATATATATATATATATATATATATATATATATAAATAAAGTTTATTGTAGAAGCTAAGGTTTAATCTATTGATATAAGATTGTTTTTAATTTAAGATAATGAACAAAAATAAGAACTCAAACAAAATAAGTTTTATTTTGATTCGATTATTTTCAAATTTACATTAAGTTAATTTAGATAATTCGAACTCAAATTTTCATTAAAATTTTAAATAATCTAATTATAAGAAAAATATCTATGTAATTAAAACAAGAAAAAGAACATATTTTTTGGAATATCTTCGTGAAAATTTAGAAAAGTAATGAACAAAACTCAATATGTAATGTGTAAGTGTACATATTTACAAATATCAATTAGAAAAGCAAAAGAAAAGCGTGGCATAGTTATAATGAAACACTTATAGCATGATCACCTTCTTGATAAATATACACTTATCCTCAAACAAAATGTAAAGTATCTCATAATATCTTTTTAAGAAAATAACAAGACTATTTTTTATGAAGTATGAAATGATTACGATAAATGAGAGAGAAATTTGGTTTTAAGAAAGTCTTATCATTACTTATTCATATAACATATTATAATTAAACATGATCGATTCATAAAATATTATGAATCAAGTAATCAATTATTCACTACACACCTAATCAATTATCTACAAAAATAATCACTTTTTAGATTTAACAAACATAATTACTTATTTACAAAATTGATAACATCTAGATTTTAATCTAAGATAATTGATTATAAACTTAACATAATTAATTATTATATATATTAAATATTTTGTTAAATATAAAAATATTCAAGATTATCTTAAATATTGATTCATCATTATATATATTTTTATCATATATATATATATATATATATATATATATATATATATATATATTTTTTTTATAATAAATAATGAGTAATAGAGTAATATATATATGATTTGAAGACATCATTAAATCAATACATCATGCTTTGTTATTATTTAATAAAATTATTAAAATATTTTTATTTTGAAATAACTTTACAAAAATTCTGAAACATTTTTATGTTTTTTCCATAAAGCTTTGATTATGAAAATGCCTTTTAGTTTTTTTTATATAGCAGTTTAAAACCAATCCACTATTTCACAAAAAAAAAATGTGACAATAAATTCTAAAAAAATAAAAAATTATTATAGGTTATGTATACTTTATTTGAGTTAAAAAATATTCTAAACTTTATAGACATTTTTATTTTATTTTATTCCATTATATTTCTAGACATTAAATATATATTTTTTATAGATATTAATTTTTATTTTAATCCATTTTACTGTTGTTTAATCTATCGATTTAAGATTGTTTTTAATTAAATTAAAATTAAAATTAAATAATTTAAATATGTTAACTTGAAATTTAAAAAATAATATAAGAAGTATTTCCTTTTTATTAGAAAACCCGATAAGAACGAAGGAGTAAAAGTGAATAATTTTATTTTCTTCTTTAAAAAAATGCGTATTTTCTATCATTAATTAGTAGCTTTTAATTATACACCAGATTTAATTGCTAAGCGATTTATTTATGGATGAACTTCTAAAACAAACTTTCGCTCGCTATAGATTAAAATCAATATTTTAGATATATTATATATGAAAACATTTTCAAAAAATAACTTATTGATAAATTAATTTAATTTTGTTTTTTTTTTTTTTTTGTAAATTGTTTTATAGATTCTCATCCAAATGATATAAACATACCCAAATACAGATATAACAACTTAAAGTAGTCAAATATTTGAAGCAAATATTCAAAATCAAAATCAAAATCATGCTCCAACTTTATTATGCATGCACGTAGGTTTCTTTAACAGAAACATTTAATAATTACTAACTCTAGAAAAAAAAATGATTGAATACACATGTAGAAGGAATAAAGAAAACTAGACAAAGGGTTTAAACATGACACAAATTTCCTTACCCTACTTTTACCAGCTAATATAAGTGCAACAAGTGTTTTATGCTTGAGTTGAAGGAATAATGTTTCTAGAAGGTGTTTTAAAGAATAAACGCGTCCTGAAAAATTACACGTTCCTTAGATTTGGTAGGATAAATATTTTCTGAAAAGGTATAAACATAATATAAATTAAAGAATTAACTATGTTTTTATCCAAAAATACGAATTTGGTAAATATGTTAAAAATTTAAGTGCGAATCTAAATTTTGCATTAATTAAAAGTAAAAAAGTTAAATAAAAATAAATACACATAAACTTACTATTTTAAAATTTTGTGTTAAAGATGATATAAATTATTTATGTGTGAGTTTCTTCTTAGTAATACTTTTTTAAAATATCTAACATTAAAACTAAAATCGCTTGCTGTTTAGAAAAAAAAAACATAGCAGTCCAAAATTAAAATTACTTTAGGAGTAAAGAAACCTTTTTATATTAGTTTATATATTTAATAAATTTTAGGTTAACTATGAACTAATTTTAGTTTATATAATTTGTTAAGTGTATGAAGTTTATTCAATGGTATTTTATATGTTTTGCTTCCTGCAGAGCAATAGTTAAGTCTCACTTTTTCTTTTTATGCATTTAAAATGAAAAAATTGCGAGAAATAGTTAAGTCTAAAATTGTTTTTTGTTTAATGTAATGAATTTGTTGAGTATATAGATGCTGAAACTTTTGTTGGTTTCGCATTGTGATGAATGGCATATATAAGGCACAAATTAAAGTTTTTGTTATTCCTTTCGTTGTTTCTTCTTTCCCCCACATGATTCACAAGTTGTCACTGTATTGTATTTTTTTTTGTCAAAAAATGTTCAAAGTGCTTTTGGAATGACTTCTTAAAATATTTGACAGTGGTATTATTTGTACCTGGGTGTTTCTGTTCCTTAAACTGTTTTTCTTTAAGTTAAATGGTGTGGCACATGTTTAATGAGTAAAATATGTGTTCAATGGAAACCACTTCCGTGTTAGTAACTTCTTTTATTTATTTTTTAATTCACTAGTATAAAGGAAACTTATGAGCTAAGACATCTTCGTTATTATTAGTAACTATAAATTTTTTATTAGTATCACATTAGGAAATTCTTAAATTTAAAATATGGGTACTCTGAGTTTTAAAATAAATAAATATTTAGTTGTACAATTAAATTAACTTTTTAAATTGTAAAAATTGAAGTAAGAACAAAAACCGAGCAAAATCAGTTCTTCCGTCGATCACAAGACTTCGGTTACCCATTTTTTAAAATAAAAATACATTTTTAGTCTTCAAGTTAAGTAAAATTTAGAATTAGTCATTTTTTAAAATTTTTGACTAATTTAGTCATTTATTTCTAAAAATGTGTAAATTTAGTTCTTTTAACCAAATTTTGTTAAGTTTATCTAATATTTCAAGTGTATTTCATGATAATATTTGAATTGTTTACACCGTTTAACATATTTTCACTTCAATGTTAACTCAAATATTATTATAAAATGCGTTTAAAATTTTAAATAAACTTAATAAAATTTGATAAAAATGACTAAATTTATATATTTCTAAAATAAAGGACCAAATTAATATATTCGAAAAAAAATTAATTCCAAAATTTCTTAGAACATGAGGAAAAAAAATATTTAATCCATTTTTTTAATGGCAAAACTGAGCATGTCATTATGAAAATATTTGTAAGTTGGTCGAATTACCAATTTGGATAAATTAATGTCCCAGTATTCAATCGACGTCTTTTCTTCTTCCTGCATTTTCTTAATTTCTAACCACATTTTTTTTTTCAAAAAGATGATCTTATCTTTTTGTAAAATGATTTTCGGACTGTTCTGAACATATTTCCAAATAAATTTTTCAAAATTTTCAGAACAAATTTCTGAAAGAGAATTTTAAAATAGGATTTTCAAAATATAATGTTTAAAACAAACTTTACATAATACATTATGAAATGAGTTTTTTGGAATGGAATTTTCGGAATAAGCTTTCTGAAGTGAAATATCTAAAACAACCGTTCAAAAATAAGCTTTCCGAAAACTAGTTTTTTCTTTCTTTCTTTCTTTTTCAGAAGAAGCTCTATCTCAGTTTTATTGATCTGTAGTGAAAAATGGAGGTGCACCGGTGATTACTACAGTAACAACGACGACAAGTGATGCACTGAGAAAGAAATATGTGCAGTTAGTAATAATGGGGTGGTGCTGGAAGAAAAAGCCTCATTTGATAGATAGTCTGAGCCTTATTTCAAGGGTTTTCCTTCCTGCACCTCCGATTTTTCTTCCTGTACCTTCAAGTTTTTCATATTTCTCATATTAATCTTAAAATTTGACTGAAAGTTTGACTGTTGATTAAGATAAAAACCTTATATGATTGTTACCGTTGTCAGTGGTTCCATTTTGGGGAAGGCAAGTTTTTCTTTGTTAAGGGGTTATTCGGGGTTTGAGATGCATTAAGTGATGGTAAGATATGGTTTTTGAGCTGCTATATTTTAGTGTTTTTGGAGTTGAAATCCGTTTTCACTAGTTTTTAAGAACCGGTAACACCGGTTTTCGTAAGTCGATATGGTTTGGCTTGTAGAAACCGGTAACATCGACTTTCATAAATTGAATTGTATTCATCAATTTGTAGGACGCGTTAATATCAGTTGTTGTAAGTCGGTTTGTATTCGTTGGTTTTTAGAATGTGGGACTACCGATTTCTGTAATTCAGTTTGGTGTTACTGGTTTTTATATGTGGTTTCAGCGGCTTTCGAAAGTCGTTTGGTTATGCAAATTTCGAAAACGGTTTATGTTTTTTTTTTTTGTTTATCTTTGTTGGTATATTTGAATTCATTTCTTTTAGATATGGCAAGAACTCGCAGTGCTCATACAATCCGCGGAGAGAGCTCTCAACAAGGTGTGAGAGAAGAAGACCTATTGTGTATGTTCGCAGATGAGCCTCTGAAGATGATGTTGGTGTGCACCAAGGGTCGATGTCATTGCTAACGACCTCGTCATTGAGGATACCGTTGTTGATGAGCCACAAAATATGGAGAAGTGCAATAGGAGCACCAAGAAGGATTTGTATATCCTAGAGGTCTATATATAGGGATGTCAACGGGGCGGGTAAGGTATGGATAATTGTTTTCCGTATTTTACTTGCTGGATAAATATCTGCCTCGTACCTGTATCCATATTTGTGCAAGTATCCGTTATGCGGGTACCCGCATATTTTTTAAAATTCATAGATATCCATGAGTACCCATAGGTATTTACGAAAAGAAAATTTTAATATTTAACAACAAAATTTAACTATAAATTCAAATAAAAATACAATGTATAACATTTCTAAAAAATTTCAAACAATGTGCAAATAATCCATTTAAATAGTGTTGAATGACAATTTACAAATAAATGGAGATTTTTTAAAATCAATTGATAAAAAATAACTCAAATCAATGTGTTAATATTTTAATCATTTTCTTTAAAAAAAATTAAATTAGAGTATAGCATGTACATGTATTCACAGGTAGAGATACTATGATACTCGTACCTGCCATGTTGACATGCGGGTATACAAAATATTCATACCTGTTACCCGCGGGTATCCATTTTCAATATTCATTTCGTACTCGTTGAAGGTCTTATCTGCAGATGCCCACGAGTCTAGATTTTTTTGACATCCCTATCTATGTGATACCTCCTTACTAGTTATTCAGATCACATAGCATTCTTAATGTGGCAGGGTGAGGTTAATATTGTCCCTAAAGTTTGTTTATTTTTTTAATGATGTGTGTTTTAAATTGATATGATTTGATGTGTAAATCTTTTGTCTAATATTAAGGCGAGTTCAAATTGATTTCCCATGATAAAAAGATACAATAAATTAGGAGTTTGTCATCCTAATGTTGAGGAGTTTATTACGAACTCCCAGGATTAATGTCTTTTTGTGGAATATCATATGAATATGTCGATAAGAGACAAATATATGCTTTTTTAAGATTAATAATTTTTTTTTTATATTTCACACAAAACATATTGCATTATTTTTTTTTTCACTCAATTATGCTGTAAGATAAAAAAAAAATGCTTTTATTCATTAAACATAATCCTTCTTTTATGCTTTTACCTTTCTTATCCATTGTACCAAGAATCTTTAAGTTTACAAATGTTACATACGACCATTTTGATAAATGAATGACCTAAAGTTGTGTGACTATTTATTTTCTTCTTCTATTAATGAAAAACTATTGCATTCAAGAATTCAAGTAAAATTAGATTTGTAGAGCTTCTTGTAACATTCCATTTAAATAATAACATAATTAAATGAAATCTTACACCGGATAATATAAAGAGCAAGTTGCGGAGTATAAAGTCACTCCTTATATCCAAGGTACTTAAAAGGAAATACTAAAACTCACTACAATGCCTACAACCCAAAAGGAGTAAGAGATAGTCAGTATTCGAAATAAAGCCTTAGGGGCAATACAATACATGGGCCTTCGCCATAAAGAAAAGCCCAAAGAGACATGAAGTCCAGCACGGGTAGACTGTGCAGCAGAACCATCCCTTCTCTGTTGACCTCGAGTACCTCTCGCATCTGCTTCCATCAATAAATTGATGATCATCGCAACGGTAGAAGAACAACATACAAGGCAATCAAACAAGCAAAAGGGTAAGCTAGAGCCAAAAAGATTTTATCATGCAATCAGATATACTTTCACAGTCCAATATACATACATCATCCAAGCATGTTATGACCTCCCAATCAATACACTAAGACTCGACTTGACTCATTCGGATACATATAATCTGGTCGGATTCAGCGGATGCTCGCACTTGTGGTGGATACCTCTGCTCACCCTCGAGCTACTCATCCTCGAGCTATGTGTTACAAGTGTTATAAGTGTTATAATGAATCAATTCCCTCACACACAAGGTTAACCCTTAATGAATTTTAGGCCTCCTGCTACTCTCACCACAGGAGTCAGTCCGCTCTAAATGAGACTAACTGACTTCTTAAAGTGTCAGGATGCAATCCTTACCTTGAATCCTTACCAAATTATATAGATGGGGCACCACCATGGACACCCACTAACAGGGGCCATGGAATTACGTCCCGACCACTGAAGCACGACCTTGAAATTCCACCTAGAGATTTCAAGGAATTACGCACTGACCATAGACCAATCATGTTCAATCAATCAAGTAATGTTTACCATACACAATATCTCATGCCAACCTTTACAACCCATTATCATTCATAACCAAATGTTGAATCCATACCAACTCATCATTCCCAAATAGTGAATATATATTTGTATTTCATATCAATACCATGTCTCCTTGATACCAACCATCTCATTTAAATCACATGCCAAGTTCATACCAAACCCATCATCCACAATCCATGAATCACATCACTCATGCATAATCATTTATCACATGCTTTTAATATAACAATTAGATTCAAGTCAGTAATAACCATTCAAGATCAGAGAAACAACCAAACTACAACGATCTTGTGATAAAAACTACTCTCACTACAGAGCTCTGATTTAAGATCTGACTGGTCAAAGTCAAGAATTATGTGTTAAGGATCAGCTGTTAAAATTTCAGCTCGATCCAACGGTTAGCGAAGTAGTAACGTTCATTTTACGAAAAGTGTGCAGTGTTGTTAACAACACAAATTCAGTGGCCTTGCGATAAAAACTGTTCTCACTAAAGAGCTCAGATTAAAGATCTGACCGGTCAAAGTCAAGAATTATGTGTTAAGGATCAGCTGTTAAAATTTCAGCTCGATCCAACGGGTAACGTAGATTATTATGAGGAACTCGAGGAACCCTAACGGCAAGCACGAAGATTTAACTAAAAGGGAAGAGTATACATCGGAAGTAACTTACGTGAGTGAAAGAAATGGGTTGAACTCGGTTGAACTTGGATGAACCCCAAATCCTAGCAGAGGAACGTTACTGTTCTAAGAGAAAGGAGGCTATTTTTCTGAAAGTGAGAAGAATGAAAGTGTTTCAGCTGGTTTAGGGGCTTTGGTTCCTTATGGGCCAGTCCTAGGCCCAACTTATTTGGGACAGTCCTTTAAAATAAAGGTAGTAAAGTAAGTGGGCCTTACATTCTCCCCAACAACAAAAATTTTTGTCCTCGAAAATTCATCGATGCGATAGGAAGGAGCTATGTTCTCCTTATCTCCTCTGAGAACCACCACTCAAACACGACTGATATAACGACTCCAACACCTATAGTCACTGGAAACTTTGCCTTTGTGCTAAGCGATATATGTTCAACA
>Ga0214544_1001218_pt1 | contig 52492 bp, 31 predicted proteins | sample CNSS3metaG_FD_160074 | JGI IMG/M metagenome (GOLD analysis project Ga0214544, IMG submission 160074) | Root nodule microbial communities from cowpea collected in UCLA plant growth center, Los Angeles, California, USA - CNSS3 | ecosystem: Host-associated > Plants > Roots > Nodule | place: USA...
TCATTCTAATATTGAATATTTGATAATATTATGTTTCCTTTATCATAAAAATTTTATTATTTTATAAAAATTAATTAAAATTAATATTGAAGTAGTAAGAAAATGGGTATGGGTATGGGTACGAGATCATACCCGTTACCCGGTGGGGATGGAGATGGGTCAAAAGTTTAATACCCGTTGGGTTTGGGTATGGGGATGGGGATGAATTTTTTTTACGGGGATGGGTATAGGATAGCGAAACCCTTGCCCGCCCCGCCCCGTTGCCATCCCTAACTGTCAGTGAAAAAAAAAACCAAATCCACCATAATTTGACGAAAATGAGGACTTAATTGAACACAAAACGAAAATGATGATCAAATTGAATAAAAACAACAAAAAATGGACCAAATGTATATTTAAGCCATTTAATAAACACTTAATTATATTAAATTTATAACTAATATTCTTTAATTGATGTTAATATTTATCCTTTTTAAGTAATTAAAATATATTAATTGCATAAACATCAATTTAACTTTTACTCATAAAAATATTTAGTTTAAATTTTTATAGCGAAATCTCGAGTAGGTCCTCTCATTTTTGTTTTTCTCAATTGAGTTCCTATTTTGAAAAATTCGTGTTGCAATTAGATATTTTTTGTTAGTAGTACACTAACGGTGTTAACTATGTATCACATGTCAGCACGTAATTGTGTCACGTGCCAGAGACAATGTGACATGGCAGTGGTAGTGTCACGTGTCAATTTGGTTAAAAATATCAATTATAACCAAAATACCATTGTAAAATTTATATAAAAATTAAAATTTGATATATGGATGAAATTGATTCAGTTTTAAAAAATTTGTAATCAAATTGAGACAAAATAACAAATATAGAGACTTTTCACATCCAATAGTGACACGTGACATTGTCACTGCCACATCACACTATTTCTGCCATGTGACACGATGTGAGATTGACACATGGTAATTTTTTAAAAATTATAAAAATAAAAAAAAATATGTGCCCACACGTATCACATAATTAACATCATTAGTGTACTACTAACGAAAAAAACCTGATTGCAATGAATTTGTCAATATATGAACTCAATTGAGTCAAATACAAATTAGGGGATCTATACTACAAAAATGGAGATCTCTAAAATGATTTAACCAAATATTTAACAATTAAATGTTTTTATGAAAATAATTATGACATTTATGCTTAAAGCAATGATGTATTTTTTTTTAAAATAAATCTAAATTTTACTTTTAACTTACATAAATTCATTTATCCATAAAATACTGATATTGTAAAAAATATATAAATTAATTAATAACTACTAATTTTAATACAATACTAATAATAATACAAATAATTATTATTATATCAATATAATTAATTAATTTATATAATTTTATTTAGGTATATAATTATGCACAGTTATAAATATAATATTTAATAAAAAGTTTAATAATGTAAAAAGAAAATAATGTTAAAAAAATATTTAATTGCAGTTACTTTTTTATAACAAATTAATTAAAAATATATAATATTATTTTATAATAATACTAAATATAATAATGAATTATAGTATTAATAATATAATATACCAATTAATTATGAAACTGAAGTTATAAACATAAATTATATTGAAATTCATGTTTTTTAAATTACATTTAATACAATTATTGAAATTATAAACATAAATTATATTGAAATTCATGTTTTTTTAAGTTACATTTAATATAATTATTACTACATTTGGAAGCATTCTCACTTTGTATCTCTTTTTCTCTTCCTGAGGTTTCTTTTGAGGAGTTCATTAGTTTGGTGGTGCTTTGATTTCTACGAAGAGGAAGTGTGGAAGTATTCGTCCGGTGTCATAGTTTCAAAAGGAAAATCCAAAATTTCATTTCCTTATTTAATTTGGATAAGGTAAGTCGATTTTTATTTGGGTTTCATGATTTATTTAGTTGGATTTTGGTAACTTATTTGTAATATTTATTTTTTTATTTTGTAGTTATTTTCTTTTTAAATTGATTTTAGATTTTTTGGTTTATTTCATAAATGTTGTTAGTGGTAAAAAGATTTGTCTTATTATAAATAAAATGATTGTTGGAGAATGACAAGAATGATTACAAACTTTTTTTTTTGAATTTAATAATTTTCAGATGGATTATTTTGCATTTTTAAGTATGTATTTGATTTATGTATTAAAAAGTCAGTTAATTTACATAAACGAGTAAATTTTTTTTTTAATTTATGTAAAGGGGTTTGTTTTTTAAATTATTACAAAATTGGGTGAAGTCATAAAACGATTTTGGAACTAGTGTCAGAGAGAAGTCTTTATTGGTGTGACCACTCCTACCTTTTTTTAGAGAAGTCTTCACACCAATGACGACTTTAGTTTTTTTTTTCTTTTTATCTCAACTGAAGTCGTATTTGGAATGATGACTTCAGATTATTATTATTTTATGAAGTTTTTGAAGATTTCAGTTTGATTTTTTTTCATTATAAACTTCTTTTAATTTATTTAAATGTATTATTAATTTGTTTAAAGTAAAGTGATATATAATTTTTATTCTACTATATTTTAATGATTTATTTTTATAATTAATTTAATATTTAAAAATAATTTAATTAATTGAATACATGATAAATATTATTATAGTAATAAAATTGAAATTACTTAATATAAAAAATTTAATAGAGTGCAAATAAATAATACAAAATGATACACCCTTGTCTATATGGACAATTTCTCTGACTGTGACCTTCATTACAATAGTAAGAACATTTCTTTGGCTTACTCTTTGTTGATTGATCCATTTCATTACGGATACGAGTAGTAGTTGACCTTTCTAATTGCTTACGACGGGTCTAGAATAAAGTTCAAGCACGTATAATTTTAAACAAATTATAGCCTAATAAAAATTACATTACTTTACTTTAAACAAATTAATAATACCTTTAAATAAATAATGGAAACAAAGTTTACAATTAAAAAAATAACAAACTAAAGTGTTCAGGTCTCTGACTACTTCATATTTAAAAACAAATCTAAAGTAGACACTCTTAATACGACTTCGGTTCAGATACAACAAAAAATCAATATAATTTAAGAAAAGGTAAAAGTTGTCAGATCCTAAAATACGTTGTAAATAATTAGCAAGACCAACTACTACTCGTATTCATAATGAAATGATCAATCAACAACGAGTAAGCAAAAAAGAAAATGTTCTTATTATCGTAATGAAGATCATAATTGGAGAAATTGTTCATATAGACAATGGTGTATCATTTTGTATTATTCATTTGCACTCTATTTAATTTTTTATATTATGTAATTTCAATTTTATTACGGTAATAATCTTTATCATGTATTCAATTAATTAAATTAGTTTTAAATATTAAATTAATTAAATAAAAAATAAATCATTAAAAATAGCAGAATAAAAATTATATATCACTTTACTTTAAAAAAAATTAATAATACATTTAAAATAAATAATAAAAAGTTTATAATTAAAAAAAAAATCAAACTGAAGTTTACATGTCTCTGAAAAAATGTAGAAGTTATCACACCAATGACGACTATTTATATTTGACACATTTCTCAAAGTTGTTAATAATCTTACAACTTCATTCAATTTTATAATAATTTTGAAAACAGACCCCTTTCATAAATTAAAAAGTAAATTGATCGTTTTTGTAAATTAACTGAAAATGAGAATACCTTCACAAACTTTATGAAAGAGTGCACAACTGGTACAGGAAGAAGAAGATAAGAAAATTAAAATGGAAAAGATAAGAGCAAACTAATTTCATAATCAATTTTACTTTATAATAATGGTCTATCCAAAGGGATGTTAAATATTTCTCTTCTGAGATTATGTAAGGATGTGAGAGTTTTTAAAATGTCCAATGGTAATTTTCTAGTTTCACATTTTTTTAGGAGCATGACATTAATTTTAGGAGATTTCAAGAGTTTGGGTTTGGACTTCTTGATGCACTTTTTGCTATATTTTTAATTTATTTTGTTGACAAAAATAATTTTAACTTAAACTAAAACAATTTTAATCATGTGTTCAAATTAATTTCAACTTTTTCATTTTTTGCAAGTGTGTTGTAAAAAAAAAACACACACATTATATTCTACCAATAATTAATGAATCATATTAAGATTTTTAGTTTTATAATGTTGGAGTATGACTTTGCTGATCATTATCCTAATGATGTCAATTAATAAACATTTACATTATCATGTTAAACACTTTCAGTCACTACTAAAAAAATGGGTCAAGTGACTTCTATATTTTCACTACAATGATTTTTTTTTCGTTCAAGAAACTTTTTTATATTGGAATAAGTACTCCTCAGACAATAGTAAACAAAACCATATTATACATTTTTTTAAAATAAAAATTAATGAACAAAATCATATTATACATATTTTAAATAAAAATCTAATGTTAAACTTTATTGTCATCCTTGGCATCTCAATATATCATTTGACGTCACATAAAAATATTATTAAAAACAAAAGAAATGATACAAATAACTCATAGGAAAATCCAACCAAAGCCATGAACAAAAAGAACTATAAAACTATACACTAGCTAAGTAACTCTATACATAGAAAAAGAAACCTATTATGATAAAAGTTTAAATTTATAGAAGCCGACATAACCTGTATATCATTTAAACAAGAAAAGATTCCTGAACTTGCAAACTTATATAGACACAATGATTTTTTTCTTGAATATGTGACGCCTTAAATTCAATATCTCTACAAAACCATATTAGACATTTATTATATGCACAAATTTGAATTCTTAAATAAAGCATTCTGAATAACATTTTTAGAAGAAAGTAATTTCTTTTATCACTCAAGATTGTACACTTAAAAGCTTTAACGAACATTACAAATTTGTTATAATTTAGCATATCTTTAAGCCACGTGAGAACTCTAAACAAATTATTTGTTGTATGCTGTTAGGTAAAGTTAATATGTATCCTCTAACATTGGCACAAAAACAACACTTATTGCTTTCTTTTGAAAAGAATCTAATAAAAAGACTAAGAATCCTGTTTCTGCTACAGATTTGGCACATTATTGCTCACGGGTCCCAAACAAAGAATAATAAAAGGATGAATCCGTTCACTGCCTGTAACACACAACGAGAACATGTGGGATTTGTTAATGCTAATGCATCTGTCTTTTCACCCTCGTTGGATTGCATGGACACAGTTGTCATTGATATGTGTAAAGGTTCACGGGAAGCATTCTAATACAAGATAAACCATCTCTTAGCTTATGGAACAGTCTTTGAATAATGCAATAAGTCTAGTTTTCTTGAAAAGTATAAAGTGTAGTTATAATTGATTGGTAATGTTTGTATTATTGATATTTGACAGGCACAAAGTGAGAGTTGTCATGGATTCTAAGATTGTTGCTGTTTTTCAAGTTGTTACATTTTGCATATGTTTGGCTGCTGCAAATTCAGTTGCTTTCAGTTACCCTGCAGTTTTCAACTTTGGTGATTCAAACTCAGACACAGGTGAACTTGGTGCAGCTATGGGATTTTTAGTTGCCCCGCCCAATGGAGAGAAGTACTTCAAAACCCCATCTGGGAGGTTCTGTGATGGACGTCTCATTGTGGATTTCCTTAGTAAGATTTTAATCTTTCATGAAATTTTCATACAAGTACTGCCACTAGTATGAAATATGCAAATAACAACAACAGTTTAGGTCGATTGAAGCGAAAATTTGGATTCTATGTTAGTTTTTCAGTTCTATTGTGTCTTTAATATACACTTTTGGACTGATTGTGATGTTCTAAAAGAGATTAAAAAGAAATTTAATATATCAATGTCAGTCTATTTTTAATGTTTAACAGTACCAAAAAACCCTGCAAAGAATCTGAACTTCCATCTAATGTTACAAATGTGAGGTAACTAAGCATATGAAACTGTGAGGCTTGAATATCATCCATGCAATTGTGAACAGATAGCCAAGTGAGCAGCACCATATGTATCATTTTCATTGACATGATAGTTCCATGTGTTGCTGTTGGTTGTTCAATGCAGTGGATGCGATGAAATTGCCATTCTTGAATGCCTACATGAATTCTGTGGGGTTGCCAAATTTTCAGCGAGGATGCAACTTTGCAGCAGCAGGTTCAACCATCCTTCCAGCCAATGCAGCATCTATCAGTCCGTTCAGCTTTGGGGTTCAGGTATATCAGTTTCTGAGATTCAGAGCTCTGTCTCTTCAATTGCTTCAAGGTATTTGATAAATTAACGAACTATGTTCTTACTACTTCTGGTTTCAAAATCTAGTTTTCTGTTTATCCGTTCATTTGAAGGAAAGTGATCTCAATAATGTTTCAGGAAATAAATCTTATCAGTACGTCCCTTCTGAAGACTCCTTCGAGAAGGGGTTATACATGTTTGACATAGGCCAGAACGATCTTGCTGGTGCGTTTTATTCAAAAACATTGCCCCAGATACTGGCCTCAATTCAAGCAATTTTATTAGAATTTGAAACTGGAATAAAGGTTGATAGCATAACACTATTTTCTCCTCAAATTTCATTTCATTAGTTCCATAAAAATAGTTATACTGAACTTAACAATCTCTCTGTGATGTGTGAGCTAGAAACTGTATGATAGCGGGGCAAGGAATTTCTGGATACATAACACGGGTCCACTCGGATGCTTGCCTCAGACTGTTGCCCAATTTGGCACTAATCCATCAACGCTTGATGAACTAGGATGTGTTAGTTCACTCAACCAAGCAGCCAAAGCCTTTAATATACAGCTTCAAGCTTTTTGCAGTAAATTGAAAAGCCAGTATCCAGATGCAAATGTAACACATGTTGACATCTATACCATAAAATTAAACCTTATTGCAAACTCTTCTAAATATGGTGAGTGTAACTTCAGAAATTTATTTGTTGCCTCATCTCAATTCCAATTACTATTGATTTCACCTTTTTTTGGGGTAATGATTATTTATTCTCAATAGTCATAGATGTTAAATTTTGCAAATCTTGAACTCCTCGCATTATATGAATACAAAAGAAAGACTAATACGAATTTAGATTTTCTGCTGAGTTCTTTGTGCTGTCCTTTTGCTGAACCTTCAAAATACACTGATAAACAATGAGTCTGAAGGTCCGGTAAAGGAATAATACACAAAATTCAGCACTGAATCTAAACTCGACTAACACTTAAACTGCATGATACTTGATGGGAATTCACTGCATCACAATTCTGATTGCAGCAAAATATCCCAGTTATCTATTACATTCAAAATCGATAAAATTCTAGAATTGTGTCTAAGTATGAAGAATATAGGGATCAGGATAGGCCAATATGGCATTATTTCTTTTATAACAAACACTAATAAATTTCTGTGAATATATGTTTGCAGGGTTTAAACACTCCATTATGGCATGCTGTGGACATGGAGGTCCACCATTGAACTTTGACAGCAGAGTTTCTTGTGGACTAACAAAGATCGTGAATGGGACTGAAATAACAGCAAAAAGTTGCAACGACAGCAGTGTGTACATAAGCTGGGACGGAACTCACTACACTGAGGCAGCAAATGAACATGTGGCATCACAAATTCTCACTGGAAACTACTCCACTGGAAAATAAACCCCTATCTGTTTATTGTTTTAACAATGTCATTCTTTGGGTACTGTTTTAGTGAAACGAACAACTGATTGTAACCTTGAATGACACATGACCTTACAAAAGGAATATGATTCAAGATCAAATAATAAAATAAAATGACTTTGTGATATGGTCAGTGAATAGTTTCTATGGAGCTTATCATACAAGTAAAACTGAAAATTGATTTAACTGAGGTTATGAAAGTGATATAAATCTTCTGTGGTAAATTGACATATAGATTATTAAAAAAGACGAAAATAATAAGTACAAACGATTTTTTTTTTCTCTATAGTGAAAATTAACTTATGCAGATGTCAAAATTTGTCTTTTAGAAGAATAAACATAAGAGGATCAGCTTCTTTAAGGGGGGATTAAAGTATATCCATGAATGCAAGTACAAAAGCTAGGAACCCTTGTTCTACATTAGATTTATTGAAAAAGAAAAGGCACTTTGGCAAGAGTAGTACTGGAAAGAAATCCTTCTACCTGACTTTAAGAACCCAACTGGATTACAACATAGCCACATGCATATACTTTGGAATTAAAATTTTCAAGAAAAAACTCTCATCTTATTCTTCAGCTTTCCCAAACTCAATTGTAAGATGAGCATGGTTACAACTGCATATTATACATCTGAATTTAAAGAGTAAGAATTTGAAAGACAGATCTATTTATATTATTCTATTTTTTGGATACATAAGCATAATATTGTGCCATCGGAACAACGAATGCAATGACCAACAAACCTCCAACAACCAGAGTGAATTGTCCACGCTTTTGTTCTGTCTCTTCCTTGGTCTTGAAGTTAGACTCACGTTTGTTGTCTTTAAATGTAGGCCCACCAGGATCTGGAAGGCCATCAATGGCAGCAACTAGACGTTTAGCAGTGCTATAAATAGCTTCATTGTACTTCTCATCCGTGGCCAAAACTGCATACATAAACCACACATAGGTAGTTTTGTACCCCTCCAGAAAATAAAAATGATTACTGTTGTTTTTTAACCATTGTAATAGTTAAACATATCTTTAGTCTTGTACATGTTCCGTAAAGCTCACAGTAAAAGGCAATGGAAAACAAGTGAGTAATAGTGAAGTATCTCTGTATCGTATAGTATATGGATTTCTTACATCAGGGAATGAAGGCAAGCACAATTACCAGTGAAGCAGAATACAGAGAAAAAGAAGATTAGAAATTTCCTCCAAGGGCCAGAAAGAACATATTCTCAAGACATTCTCCCCTTTCATCCCTTCTCTCTAATCCTTATATACTGACTTCATTCACCAGATGAATTCCTTCAACGTTTGACCGACCCTCCTCTCACGCTCACTTTTTCTGTTAGCCTTGTTGTGTATTCTGCTACTTTCTGATACTTTCAAAGGACCACTGAATGTTTCTGGTATAGCTGTAATTCGACCAACACTAATTCAACTTCCTCAAACTACAATGGAATACACTTTTTATCAACAAAATTTCTTCATTTCATGTTGAGCCTTAAGCAAATGAGCTTTTAGCTGAGTGAAGGCTAAATCTCATTTTTGCAAAAGTCTTGTAGGGAGGGTGGATCATTGTAGTTCAATTGGTTCTGGGTAATGGTTGGGGGATCTCTGCTACACAACTCAAAAGGTAGTCATGCCAATGCTATATTGGAAGGAACTACTTCACCAAAATTCTGCGCAAGGAAGTAGCTTACTCCATTCCCTTGATTCACTACGAAGCATACATCTCTAGACACCTATTGAGGCCTCTAATTGTCCATCACTTCGAGGGTGAAATGTTGGGCTCATGGCATTGAACAATTATTGCCAAAAGTTGCTAGTGAAGACTCTGTCACAATCGGATGATACTGATTTTCAGGGGCAATGCAATTTCACAATGTGCTTCATGAATACTTTAGTAACCTGATTGCTGGTTTAATTGGTTTTGAGTTTGTGAAAATGAGCATATTTAGTCAGTTGGTCTAACTACAAAACAACTGTAACGCCACTAGAGGGAGGTAAACCAACAACATCCATGGCTAAGTCTTCCTAAATTTGGGAAGGAATGGGAAGATGTTGCAATAGACCAGTAGGTACCACGTTATTCGTTTTAGCTTGTTGGCATAGGAGACATTGTTGCACGTAGTTCTTAATGTCCCAGTATATGCCTTGCCACCTACATATCCAATTTGAATAAGGTAGATTCCAAAAACATTCTCCCCTTTCATCCCTTCTCTCTAATCCTTATTAGTGTTAATGTCATATACAGGATGATTTCCAGTTGTTTGATACTATAAAAGCTTTGTGTATGACAATTAAATTCCTGTAAATAATATTACAAACTTGCAAATACCTGGAAGGTTCTCCGAGACAGTGGCATCAAGGATATTTTCTCCCACAGCTTGGACAAAAGCTGGACCACCAGTGACTGCACCTTCTTTCTGACTGGTGATAAGAACCACAATACCCTTGTTGTTGCCTTCTTCTACAGAGGGATACCAACGCTCAAGGACTTGGTCAGCATACTCAAATGCATCAGCTTTGCTCTGCAATTACCCACATTCATACAATAAAAGCATTTCATTTAGCATTTTGTTTCATGCTCCATTCAAGAGAACATGGACAAAGTTGCACAACAAGCCAAATGCTTCTTCACAGAACATCATGCGGAAATATGAAAGAGAGTTTAATTATATAACCACATAATTGTGTAACTAACCGTGAGTTTTCTAACAGTGATAAAATTGATGTGGAAGTTCTTCCTTGACTCCAAATCAGACAATAACCGCTTCAAATCAGACTTGGTCACCCTACTAAGAACTCCTGCATCATCAACCACATAAGACTCTTGGGGTGGACCCTCGTTAAGCACATCAAACTCAGATGCCAGAGCATTGCCACTGAACAAAACTGGGCTAAAGTTGAGGGCCAAGGAGATAGCCAAAGCTGCTAGGCCCTGTTGAGCATGAGCCAACCAGGTTGTGCATGAAGGTTTAGGAGATGAAGTTTGGTTCTTTCTGAGACTGGAAACAATGGGTTTGGAGCAAAACAGAGAATTTGACTTGGGTTGGGGAGAGGGAGCCAAGAGAATTCTTGAGGGTGAAGGTTTGATGTTGAGGAGTGGAGAGAGAGAATGAGGAGGAAAAATGGCTCCCATGATGATGATCAGCAAGGATTCAATTGCAGAAGGCTCCTTCTCTTCCACATCGTTCCTTGTCCTCTGATTTGGTTCAGATTTCGGGTGGTTTCGATTGGTTGGCAGTGTTTGAAAGTGGATAACGTGTATTAGCCATGTGGATCTTTTGGTCCACAGAACTAGAAATGTTCAATTTTTTTTATATTATTTTCCCTGATTCATAAATAAAGTTTACTACACTAAATAAATTAACGTGGGTTTGCTCTGATTAACTAGTTATTTTGAGTTCTGAATTTTCAGCATTTGTTACCTATAAACATAATGTCTTCTCGAAACAGTGTTCAAGCATAAACGGTAATTTTTGTTTGATCATGATTGTTCCTCTGTGAGGATAATGTTCTTAAACAAAAGATACTTATTACAATGAATCATGTGCCCCTGAATTGGGTAAATTTCAAAATCAATTTATTTTGGCTGAAACTAATGATACCGTTGTCTCTATGCACTTTCTTTCATGGCCATTCTTTTATCCAATCTCTGCATCACCAACAACACCAAACCCTTCTTCTCTTTCACCTCAAAACCCATAATTTGTGAGGCCAAGAACCTCACTTCCAAACGGAACCTTATCCTTCAAACTTCTCTTCTCAGCATTGGCATTGGCATTGGCCTAACTTCTCAAGTCTCAATTGCGCAATCGTCACCTGAAGCGGTGCCGTCGAAATCCCTTCTCTCTGGCATTGAAAACACGTCATCTTGGTTTCAGTTCTACGGTGATGGGTTTTCCATTCGAGTCCCGCCAGAGTTTAAGGATATCATGGAACCTGAGGTGCACTCTTAACTACTTTTCTCTCTCAATTTTAATTGCAATCACTGAGTTACTGAAAAGCAAATTAATTATTTATTAGTCAATTTTTTTCCGTCTTCAACTCAGTATATTGTAATATAGAAATTTACAATTGATAAATGATTGTGAAGTGTGTAAATAGAAACTTGAAGGTCTCTACAGCTTTTAGTAATGAGAGGTTTGCTCAACTCAGTTGAATCCAGTTTTCAGTATGTTGGAGTTTGATGTAAATTGTAATAGTTAGTTAAGTCATTTTTATGGTTGAATTAGTTAGTCTTATTAGTTGAATTGAAATTGTACAAGTATATATAGCTGATTGATCAGCGTAATGCACCATAATAGTATTCATTTTCAGTTGCATGTTAGCAACAATGTCATTGAAGGTTTTGAAACTTCGTGAAGTTTATTTGAGTGAGATAATATTCCATTTAATTGTAGGATTTCAATGCTGGAGGGTCTCTTTATGGGGACAAGGCAAAAGCAAAAACATTTTCAGCACGGTTTGCATCTTCCGATGGGTAATTTTACATTGAATTCCCAGCAATTCCACATTTTCTTGCAATGCACTTGCGTATTTTTGGAATGAACAGGAGCATGTTCTCTGCGATTGAAACAGATCTGAGATTCTAAGTGTTGTTACTCGTCCAACCAATCAACTTAAAATCACCTTCTTGCAGGTAATCAGGCTGTCAATGACATTTATTATACACATGCACACTTCTCCCCCAAATTATATCAGTAGGGCATAAAATTCACCATGGCTGAGTAATTAGTAAAAGATTAGCGAGCCATTTGCTATTTGTACATCAGAAACATGATGGGTCTGCTCCAGCTTGGGCTTTAGATTCTGTATTGGTTTGGTTCCTTTCTAGTTCAATGCTGAGTTAGCATTGAGCTCTTTCTTCTTTGAAGTTTTTCCTTTTTATGAACTTGCACTAGAGCTAGGAACTTTTTTCTCCTGATGATAATTTCATAAAGGATGGAGAAACTGGTTTAGTCCATATAATTCATTATCATTTTACTTCGTCATGATTTCACTATCAGAACATATGAACAAGTCACTGTAACTGAGATTATATCTAGTCCTGTTTCATATGCTTGATGAGAACTCCTCAAGGAACTAACGTATTCTTCTCTGATTAGAGCAGGCTCAGAATATATCTGATTTAGGTTCCCTGAAGGAAGCTGCAAAAATATTTGTTCCAGGTACAACTTGTTTAAACGCCTTCATGTTTCTGTAGGTTCAGAATGAAGTTAATTTAATCAAGGTTGTTATCTTTATGTCGTTGATTGTTATATCTAACATTTAGTTCTTGAAACTGTATCACCTGCTTTGTTGCTCTTTCTGGTACTTATAGTTCTTGGTATTAGTATTTCATTCTTCGCATGATATGCATGCAGGAGGGTCCAAACTTTACTCTGCAAGATCAATAAAAATAAAGGAAGACGAGGGTTTTACGTAAGTTCATTTTAAACTTTACTGAAACTCAATGAACCAAAACTTTTCTCCTTTTCAGAACAAAATACAAAAATTAGTCATTTTCTTTATATTTCTAAATAACTAAAAAACAGAGGTTGTCTTAAGAACAGAATAGCTAAAAGTAAACAGCATTCATATCCTTTCCCCCAATGTTTGATAGATTACTCAAAATGCTAATGTAAAAAAATTCTGGGTGTGAATTAACTTTTTAAGCCATTGTTATTTCATCTGGAACCAACCCTATTATTGTGTCTCTATCTATAAAATTTAATGTTTCTATGGCATCAAATTCCAATGCAATATTGGCTTTTACAATTCCAGGACTTACTATTTCTATGAGTTTGGTAAAGATGACCAGCACGTAGCTATGATGACAGGTGTCAGCAGTGGACAGGTTTGTTGCTTCATCCATTTACTGATATAATTAGCCAATACCAGTAGAGGAAATTTTCTTTTTTTTTTTCTGTGGTGATACACATCGATCACTTTATATTTTCGCCAACATAAATTACAGAAAAGTAAGATACCTGGTCCTTATTATATTCTGTAGGCTTTTATTGCTGGAGCAACTGCACCACAGTCGAAGTGGGACAGCGATGGTGTAAAGCTTCGTTCTGCTGCAATATCATTAAAAATTTTGTAGCCATGTACTGAATTTTTTTAGCTGGGTATGTCACTCATAATTTCAACACCTAAGTGGTATGATTTTTAATATTTTAATCTAGTGTAATATTATATGCTATTTTAAGTCACAACTGGTGATGTAGGCCATTGCTTTGATAAATGTCTAATCAATCTATTCTATGGGTTGAACAATGATTTCTTGTCAAACAACTTTTCTAGCTTCTATTCCATAATAATGTTTTTCTTTTTTTCTCTTTCTGATTTCAAGCAGTTCTCTATTTGTCGCCTGCATAACTGCAAAAACCTTAACATCTTGGACGCTTTCAGCTGCCCGTCAAAGCTGAAAAGAAATTAATAACGCATTGGACATTAAATTAACATTAAGCAACTGCTTGTACTGATTAGTGAACTTTTTATCTACTAACAATATCATGGGAAAAATACATTTTTTTAGTTACTGAGATTTGGAATAGATGAACTGGAATCTGGTTGGTGTTAAAGGAGAACCTGGGACAAATTCCAAATTTTTGAAAGATTGTATTATTGTTCCGTTAAAATGATTTGAAGTAGCTGGGATTCAATAATGACGTGTGAAAGTATGATTGGAAGGTACAGGAAATGGGATAAACTTCTGAGACATAGTGTGTTTTGAGAACCAAACTTCCTTTCGAGGTGTTAAAAAACATAATTTGAGTCCTAGAGGTTCAATTAATTTTATCCAAAATCAATCATTGTGCAGATGAAAAAAAGTTATCAAAATTGTTTGTTGTTGGTTCTGTTCTGATAATGGACTCAAAAGAACAAGATACATGCTAATTTATGACCTCCGTTTTGCATCACATGGCATAATTAGGGAAAAGGACTAGATTACCAACTAATATGTGTGACACTATAAACGTGAAATGAGAAAAGGAAATGCAAACAGCAAGTCAGTTTAGTGCCTGAATGTTAGGTTTCTCTCAATATGCAGAAATAGTTAAAAAAAGAGAGAAAATTATGACTTGCAGTTTGTTGTCACTTCTCAACGTTACCTAATATGTGCTATCCTCCACGTTGTGACAAAATGTATATCACTTTCCAAAACTCTCAAACGAGTTTGATATTCGTCGGTGTATAGAACCAAACCACACGGAGCAAATTTATATATAACTCACCTCAGTAAACATCACCACTGTCAGAAAGGACAACAAACTTATTAAGTACTTAACCTGAATGCTCGCAATGGCTTTATTACTGCCACCGTTTCATCTTTCAACACCCTATCTCAGCACAAGCACCATTGTGGCTCTCTGTGTATTCTTCACTCTCCTAGGCACTTGTGTCATCATTGGCCATCTTCTGGAAGAGAATCGGTGGGCTAATGAATCCATCATTGCCCTCCTTCTGGTACACAACACTACACACTCAACTCATTTTTCTACTCTCCACGTTGGTACATACATGCAATATTGTGCTTCTAGAGTTTCTATATTAATAAACTATGGTACATTTTGCTTGGCTTGCTTAAAAAATTTGCAGGGGTTGTGTGCTGGAACGGTTGTGTTGTTTGTGACCAACTTTCAAAGTACCAAGATTTTAATATTCAGTGAAGACTTGTTCTTTCTTTACTTGCTTCCCCCTATTATTTTCAATGCCGGGTAAGTATGCTTATGAGTTTTTGTAATAATTAGCTCTAAAATCATGATAATCTTATTAAGAGCACACCTTATAAAGTGCCAATATGTATGCATAGACGTTTACCACTACAAATAAGGTTCTGATCTCAAAATGTATTTGATCTAGTGTTTCTATCATCTATTTTTCTTCTTGTTTTTTCTTTGTTGTTGTTGTTGTTGTTAACCCAACAATTGTCATTTTTCAATATCAATTATTTTATTCATTATTCATTTGATTTTTTGTATAATTTCAAATGGTATGTAAGTTTCCAAGTCAAGAAGAAACAGTTCTTCAAGAATTTCACCATTATACTGCTCTTTGGAGTCATTGGAACAGTTATTTCATTCTGTCTGATATCTGTTGGTAAGATCTCCTTTTTCTGGTAATCTTTTTCAGTTTCAAATCGATTCATTTCAGACTTACTGGTTTGTCAATTACACAATCTATGTGGAATGAACGTATTAAAGACTCCATAATTTCTTCTACAACTTCTCTAGGTGCCCTTATGCTCATTCAATGGATTGGAATGGCTAACCTTGGCATAAAAGATTACCTAGGTGAGACATAGTTTTTGGTTTAGAACAATCTCACTCACTATCCCTTAATCTAATCAGCATTGTCCTTCTATTCTGATGACTGTTCGTGCACCGTGCATATGAAGCCATCGGTGCCATATTATCAGCAACGGACTCAGTTTGTACATTGCAGGTACACTCTAACATTGGTGGAGATACAATCTGTATAAAGTAAAATAGTTGACACTGTAGAAGGTTTTTACTGTTATTTAATCACAAGTAAACATTAAATTTAGGGTCTTTCACAATAACTACATTAGAAATCATACATACCCTGATTTTTTATGTACAGTGACAGAAATCGAAATTCAAATCTTCATATATCATCACTTAAATGCCTTCCTTTTTCCATTCTTGTGTTGAAGGTTCTGAATCAAGATGAAACACCCTTGCTTTACAGCATTGTATTTGGGGAGGGAGTGGTAAATGATGCCACGTCTATTGTGCTTTTCAATTCGGTCCAATCCCTTGACTTCAGCAGCTCCAATTCTATGACAGCCTTGAAATTGTTGGGGACCTTCCTTTACCTCTTCTGCACTAGTACTGCCCTTGGCATAGTAGTAAGTTTAACTTTAAAACACTCTTTAGAGCAGACTTTCAGGGAGCCAAAACTATGCCATAGTGAGAAATTCTGTATGTTAATGTAAGGCAGCATATTAGTGCTTTTTCTGTAATCACCTGTCTCATAGACATGAAATATTTGCTCCATGAAACCATTACATAGATATGATTCAACTGCTCCATTTATGAGCAAACAGAATTAGATATACTATTACTTAGGTGAGCTGTTTTTCAAACAAAATTAAAGTTTCACCTCAGTAATACATAGTTATTCTGATAGGAGAGTAACACCAACAATACTTCAAAAAAATAGCATTCAACTTTCATCCAATTTTAAATTACTAATTGTTGAGAGTGGTGAAGCAGATTTATTCTGACTTGCTGTAGATGATGACTTTTTCAGGTTGGCCTTTTAAGTGCTTATATTATGAAAAAACTCTACCTGGGAAGGTGTGGTTTCCTTCCCTCTGGTTTACTAATCTTTCAAATAGCTTCCTCTGTCTTAGAAATTTGTAATTTACAGTTAGAACCCAATTACAAACTTTTATAATAACCCAATTACTAAAATTTTGAATTATGTGAACCTGTTTATGAAACTGTAGAATGGTATAATAGATTAACAAATACGACTTGTACTATATTTGACTGATGGTTTTGTGCGATCTGTCTCATATAGTGCCTTTCATTTGCAGGCATTCTACTGATCGTGAACTTGCACTTATGATGTTGTTGGCATATTTGTCATATATGATCGCTGAGGTACAAAACCACCATCTACAAAATGCATATTTTGTTTTGTTTACTTTCACTTCAATCTTTAGGTTAAAATATATACTCAATCCTTATATATGGTACTTACTTTAATTTGATCCTTGCATAACTAAATTAAATCCACGTACCCAAGGTTATGAAAAAGACTATAACAATAAAAAAAAGATCAAACATTTATACATACTGAGAGTAGTTTGAAAACTTTTGCATCAATATTGAATTGAAAATGAGGGCCATACCAAAAGTATATGTAGTTTTCATCAAATCCTCATTAATTTGTTACCACTTACCAGCGATAAATACAGTATCAAGGACAATGTGTTATTCAAATACTTAACATAGTTTTTCCAAGTTCCAACCGGGCAATATTCCTTAGGGAAGTGTGGCTGAAGAAAATGACATTATGATATGACAGACAAGGTAAAAACAGTGGAACAATTACTATCAACAGAGGTTTTTTGTACTTGAGTGTTATAAATTTTCTGCAGAATGGAAAAAATATTCATTAGTAGTGTATCATAAATGCAGTTATTTCACTTTAGAAATTCAAGATGTATATGTACATATGTGTGGCTTCTGCAGCTTTTGAGTCTCAGTGGGATATTGACTATTTTCTTCTGTGGCATTGTTATGTCACACTACACTTGGCACAATGTTACATTAAGCTCAAGGACAACAACCAAGTAAGGACATGATCTCTTAACTCTTTTTAAAAGGGAAAGATTAATATACATTAATGTTAGTCAATCCTGAGAAATTCAATAACAATCACGTAGTTATGAGATTTACCAAAACCATTTCATTCCTACAGAACCATTATTTTCTGCTCTCTTCCTTGAGTGTTACTGAGCTATCTAAACTCTGTTTTGATGCTTCTTTTTCACACAAAGATGACCAAGATAGCAGGCAAAATAAAGAAATTTTAATTAAAACAAGTGAAACAATTTAGAATCTTAATTTGAAAAATTCTTTCACTCTTTCAGGCACGCCTTTGCAACCCTCTCATTCATTGCAGAAACTTTTATATTTATATGTGTTGGCATGGATGCTCTAGATATTGACAAATGGAAAAGCAGCAAAGGCAGGTAACCAGAAAAGTCTTTTGTGTTGCACTTTAGCCAGGATTTTCAGCACCACTAATGCAACCATATATTTTCAAGGAAAACATAATATTCTACTTTAATCATTGTCATTTTCTTAACACATTACCATGTTGTTGGAGCAGTGCAGGAATTTCAGTTGCTGTGAGTTCTACTTTGTTTGCATTAGTGTTGATTGGAAGAGCAGCTTTTGTGTTCCCTATTGCATACATTAAAAATCGTATCAATACAAGAGAGAATACCAGAATTGAATTTCGTTCACAGGTGATAATTGTGGACTTATAATTCCTCAAACATTGACTTTTCAGTTGATCTCACTGAATTTCTGCTAAACTATTCAAAATGCCAGTTTATCATATGGTGGGCTGGCCTGATGAGAGGTGCAGTGACTATTGCTCTATCTTATAACCAGGCAAGTGCATGATATAAGGTTTTATGTGTTTATATGTTTGTCCATGCAAATTTTGGTTTCAGTCTTTCATTATTTTAGTTTTAATTCACATAAGTTTTAAAAGTAGTAACTTTACATATCTAGTTGCAGCTATGTCATTGCTAAATAATTATGCAGATTATTTCAAAAGAAAATAATATTTGCAAAGATCAAAATTTAAAAAAAAAAAAAAAAGTTTGAGTAAATTCAGGAGACTAAATCATCCGTTTTGAATTGTAGTTTGCAGAAGCCAAGAGTACATCATCAACTCAAGACTCCGCATTAATGATCACTTCTTCCATTATTGTGGTCTTGTTCAGCACTGTGGTGGGTTTCATATAGATATAAACAGTCTTAATATCACTCAATTACTTTATTGTGAATTCTATTACTCATTTTTCGTGTATTTTACTATCATAATTTACAGGTTTCGTTAAACAGCATTATTTTGTTTCTAGTTTTTACAAAATGACATTATTTATTTGTTTTAAATTTTTTTAGGAACACATCAACCGGATTTAATATGTGGTAAACAATTATAGAATATGATGATGGTAAAATTCAGGAAATGATTACAATTGAATAGTGAAATATACAATTATGTCAGATAAATAATATGACATGCATCAAAAAGATCAAATAAAGTACTAATGTGGTTGCTTTCACTTCAAACAAACAAAAATTGTAAACAGGTATTTGGCTCCATTACTAAGCCACTGATAGAGGCTGTGCAACCAAGACATCCAAAACCACCAAGTTTTGCTTCCACTGATAACATAGAAGATTTGAGATTCCTATTGCTTGAAAATAATGGCCCCATTATCCAAAGCAACAATCAGCAAATTCAAAGGAAAAGTAGGATAAGTATGCTAATAAGCCATCCAAGCAAAACTGTTCACTACTTTTGGAGGAAATTTGATGACAAGTTTATGAGACCTGTGTTTGGTGGAAGGGGTTTTGTGCCATTAGTTCCTGGCGGAGCAGCAGAGATTTTTTGAAACGCAAACAATTTAGCTGCTTGTATTCACTTTTTTCCTTCAATAATGTGGGGCACAAACGTAAACTTATATGCACTGTATGTTTGATACATTTTCTCTCTAAATTGCCGTAAATTAAAATGAAGAATCTGATCTGAAGTTGATCAAGAGATGTACCATATATATTATCATGTAAGTTAACAAAGAAGTTTGAATGTAAAATTTTATATACACATCTAAGTCCTTCCTTACTCCATTGTGTTGAATGATCCTTGTGCTCAATGATTTCGTGAATTGTGTTAAGCGACTTCCTGTTGCTAATATTTTTTCTTAAGAGAGTCATGTATGTAGTGATTATGATTAATATAACACCAATTGCACAAGATTATATTTACCTAGCTTTTTACTGTTAAACTTTGCAATGTTCCAAGCGTGAATAAAGTTCGTTTCTTTGTCTTTAATCCTTTGAAGATGTCCACAAGGCAATAAAATTTACCAGTACTGACTCTGTTCACTGATGTGAACAGATTGACAGGGGAAATTGACAGGCGTTGACATCAGTCACTACTTTTTTAATCGCCTCATCGCAAATATATGAATCCGGAACCCCTCAAATAAAGAATCAATGGAAATAAACTGAAAGGATGATAGTAAACAAGTTTTAGCTCATCATTCAAGTTTGAACCTTAAAAATGTCTTGAGGAAGGATTTCGTTTCACCCATTTCAGTATACATTTTAGTATATAAGTTAACTTTTATTGGAAACCAATTTTAAGAGATGGGGGTGGATGAATAGTTTCTCACGAGGTTCCCCACCATGGCTAATGATGTTGTTACACCTGAAAAGTAAAAGTGACAAGATTCATCTACTGTAAAGAGCCCCTCTTACATAATACTTGTAAACCGGTTTACCAGTATTGCGCGTTAACCAATGTCTATTACTGATGTTCTGAGTCTCAGTGATTTATTCCTTTCTAGCATACTGTTTCTGAGGTAGAGCTCTCCAGCCAATATCCCGACGGTAGAAGCCTCCAGGCCAATTAACATTCTCAACAGCTAGATAAGCTCGATCACATGCCTCTTCAAGGTCATTACCCTTGGCAGTAACCCCAAGAACACGTCCCCCAGTTGCAATAAACCTTCCTTCAGAATCAAATGCGGTTCCTGCATGAAATATCTTGATACCTGGAGCAACAGCCTCAGCTTCTTCAAGATTTTCAATCACTGTTCCCTTCTGGTATGATCCGGGATATCCCTTACTTGCCATTACCACAACCATGGCAGACCCAGGAGACCACTTCAGTGATACCCCATTCAATTCTCCTCTGCATGCTGCAAGCAGAACTTGTACCAAATCAGACTCCAACCGAACCATTAAGACCTGTTCAAAATTTCAGAAGGAAAAATTATGTACACTATCCGTTAGCATAGCTTCCATGTTATTAACATTAAACAGTGCAAATGTGATTATATGTTGTTAACATAGGTTGTACACTTTGTATTGTGAAAATAAAGTGATGATTGTGCGTGTGTGCATGTGCTTGCGTTAAATAAGATCTATGATATCAATGAACTAGAAAGATGAATAAAAAGCTTTGAAAGGGTTGGTCACCAATTTGTCAATTTGCAATTTGTAAACAAATATAATGACCTCCCAAAACATGGACAATCGTAGCAAGATATTTAGACATCACAATCCCTTGACACATTTTTCAAATTAGAATGTCGACAAAAGGATTATAAAGAAAAATTGTAAGTCTTTTGAATTAAAAACTGCATATATCTGAACATGAGATGAGCTCAATTTCTCAAGCAGTCATTTTCAGTAATGCCTACAGATTTCTAGGCTATTGTATTTCAAGGGTTAACTACTTACATCAGAAAGTAAATTCATTCCAATAAGCATCTTATGCTTAACTCACCTGGCACTCTGGATCACCAAATCGCACATTATACTCAATTAACTTAGGCATGCCAGACTTTTTCTCGATCATAAGCCCAGCATACAAAACCCCAACAAACTTGGAACCTTCTGCCGACATTCCTTTTACTGTTGGGATGATAATGGAATCCATTACAATAGATTGAAGTTCCTTGGTTAATACAGGAGCTGGGGAATATGCACCCATACCACCAGTATTTGGCCCTGTGTCACCATCACCAACTCGCTTATGATCCTGAGCAGATTCCAGTGGAATTGCATTTTCTCCATCAACCAATGCAAAAAAAGATGCTTCCTCTCCTTCTAGAAATTCTTCAACAATGACACGACAACCTGCAGAACCAAAATCACCCTGCACCAGCATTGAATCAACAGCTTTATATGCCTCTTCCAGTGTCATGGCAACAGTAACTCCTTTTCCAGCAGCCAGTCCATCTGCTTTAATAACAATCGGTGCTCCTTGTTCTTGAATATATTGCTTTGCAGCAGATGGATCGGTAAATGTTTTATACTGCACTAGTAAACCACAATTAATAAAAACTAACAAAAAAAATTCTTCAGGGTGAAATTGACATAAATAAGGTCCAAGGAAAATGGAGGCACACACATTATCATAAAAATGACTTCTAAATATATTGTGACTTAATTAATAGAACAATAAAGAGCCAAATGGGCAACACTCATATTTAATATCAAGGAAACCCTGACAGGTTATTCATATCCAGAAACCAACAACATAGTTTTGACTAATCTGCTTACTAATTAGTAATTAGTATGTTACAGAATTTACAAAGAAGCTCCTAATAAGATACAATACACAGAAGCATGCGCCAAAATCATTCCAGCAGAGCTAGTATTAAATATTTATCTGGCTGATGAGATTCAAAATAAGACAGACCTTGGCGGTTGGAATGTCGTACTTGTCACACAAATTCTTCATGAAATTCTTAGAACCTTCCAAAGCAGCAGCCTCAGCAGATGGACCAAAAGTTGGGATTCCGGCTTTAACTAACTCATTTGTAAGACCTGCAACAAGTGGAGCCTCAGGTCCCACAACAACAAGTCCCACTCCCCTTTTCTGGCAAAATGAGATCACTGATGCTCCATCAGAAATATCAAGATCTGAGATGCAAGTAGCATTTCCTGAGCTAGCAATCCCAGCATTGCCTGGGGCACAAAATACTGTATCACAGGATGGTGATCGTTGCAAGGCATAGCAAAGTGCGTGTTCACGTCCTCCTCCACCAATAACTAGAACAGTCACTCTTTCTTTGAAGGAGGCACAAGGAAATTTGAAAGTAAGGAGAAAACTATCAGTAAATGTAATAAAGTGAATAAAGATTGATATATAAGACATTGAATCTTCTTGACTCTGAAACTTTAACAGAAACAAAAGATTAAATCAGTTGCAATTGTCAAAAAAATTATCAGCGACATGCATGCAGTTGTACACATTATATGATGTGCACATCATTAATATCATTGGAAATCTACATCATGTCAAAAAATGAAAAATAAAAGTCACCAATGGAAAATTATCCCTCATTGACTTGTTCAATAAAGACATTAGTTCCTATTGTCAGGCAGCAGCTTACCAATTACCCGACGCCCTTATTCCATAATAAACCAAGTGTTCACACCTCATCGGGAACAATAATTGGGGATTCAAGACTTTAAATGTGGTAAATGTAAGCTACAGTGACCTATACTTGGATGTTGATGAGAATTTCAACCGGTATTAACCAAGAAAGGGCCAACCTCGACAACTTTGAAATTTACTTCATGATACAGAGTCTCTTCGATGATTTTCAGAACCACAGAGAAAACTACAGGTTACGTTAATGTGACCATTGACCAATGACGGTATTAGAGGACAAAGTCCCTAAAAACCATAATAAAAATATATAATATCGCAATGCAAAGACGGGAATGTGTAGATAGAATAACGGCAGTGCTTACGAGAATTATTCTCTGTGTCAATGCCAACTGAAGGCGATGATTCGGAATTCTGAGCAGCACATTTGAAAACACTGTGAAATGAGCGTGAGGGTGCATCCTGGGCAAAACTACGATTAGTGGAGCTCAAATTCAAGGTCTCGAAAAAGAGAGAAGAAAACTTGTGGAAAGTTGTGTGGTGTCTGAACCCAAGTGACTTAGAAACTGCATTCTTATTGCATCCATGAAGATTCAAAGAAACTGCAACATTGAAGGTGGCGCAAGACATTCTACTGCCTGTTACAAAATTACCCAGCTTTAGTAAAAACGGTATAAAAGTGTAATCTTTGCAAGAGACGTAAAAAGAAAAAGGAAAGAAAATATATGTTTAATACTTCAAAAGCAGCCCCTTAAACTGAAATAAAACCCATTGAGTTAATTTATCAAACAGGTTGCGTACTTTGAGAAGAAAGATGAAGTGTTGGCAAAGCCAGAAGGAACAATAAAAGAAAAAGTGGATTGATGCACCCAAAATGGTTTTAAAGGTACATATGCAGTGGCACAACGCAAGGTTAGAGATTAGAAAGTAATGAAATGAATTTTACCTGCGAATCACAATCCTCCTCTCACGCACAACCAACCTTGTTCCTCAGTGTTTCTCCGACAAAAACTAGGTGCGCCGTCTTGTGTTTTTCCCCCTTACCCCTTCAAAAAATTACTGGTAGTATTATTAAATGTAAAAAAAATGATAAAGGTAACTATCACCACCTATTAAATAAATTCAAACGCTTCCTCTCTCTGTCAAGGAGCATCTATTATAAATTCAAGAGTGATAAATATTTACTGCTACTGCAAACCAATTAGAATTTTAAAAGTATTCAAACCAAATATAAAGTTAAAAACTAATGTGGTCACCAATTACATTTAAGATGTCCATCTTTATTATTATCTTAATAGATATTTTAAGTTTTATTTAATAAATTTGAAAATGATAAATATTGTGTATATAAATAAAAATATGAGATATTTAAGAACATTATGAATATTAATCAATCAATAAAAAAATCTAAATATTAAAAGAATATATAAAAAAAATCAAAATCTTTGTTATCAACCAAGTTCATTACTTTGGTTATAAATCAAAACTAATTATAAATCATAAGATTTGAAAATATATCAAAATATGGAATCTCCAAAATTTAAAAAATATATCAAAAATTATTCATTATAATTTAATTTATTCAAGTACAAATGATATATTTTTAGTGTTTTCATATTGATTTAATGCATGAAATCCAATTCTAATGAAGTTTTTACCAAATATTTTAATTTTATTGATTTAATTTGCTTTTTATAATTTCAAATTATTTTATAAACAAAGAAAAAAAAATATTTTTCATTATTTTAAAGTTTTTGTCTTTAATTAGTAAATAATCATAGTTTTTTCTAAACAACATAGTAGTCGTTATAATAAATTGTTGCTATTCTTGTTAATTATATGAGATTATAATATCAAAATTTATGCCACAATTATAAAATTGACTGACAAATGGATAACATATATGGAAATAATTGACCATATGAATATCTCATATTATCCCACATATCATATATTTGAAAAAATTTCAACATTTTCCCACTTTGTCCATTTATCTCATTATCAATCAATATAAGAAACTAAACACAATGATCATGGTGACGGATCCTTCAAAATGAGTATTATCTACCATGTATCACAATATATCAAGTATCCCCTCAAAAACTTTTAAGTATAATGAATAAACTACATGTTTATTCTAGGTCAAACGAAATTTCTCAAAATAAACAAATATGTACAAACAAAATGAGGAAAATCTGAATAAGAGTTTTATCAAAGTAAAATTAATGATTGTTACAACATGGAACCAAGTTTCTTTAGCGTTAATGATCCTTCAGGGTGTCTGCTTTAAGGGATCTGAACTAAATTAGGAAGATGGATTTTAAGGAGACCTCAAGATTCTCATTCTCTAAATTTTTTAAGAGATGCAAAACCATGATAGATTCAAAACAAGTTAAGGTATTTAACATTGCTATGTTACCAAATGAATACTAATGCGAAAAAAGAATAAGGATCAACCTTCTATCACTATCACCAGTATCACGAGAATCTTTTAATGTGTTCTTTAGTTTCAACCCTTTACTCTCTAAAGTTGATGATACAATATATTATATAAGAGAGCATATTTATGACCCAAAGCATAAAGCAAATGTGGAATTTATAGAGCTTATAGAGCTCTCCCATGAGAGAGTAATTGTCATAAAAAGTTAATGTCAATTATATAAGATTATAGTATCAAAATTTATGCAACAATTATAAAATTGATGGACAAATGATCCACTTAAATAATTGGCTTATATTATCCCATATATCACTATCACATATCTGAAAAATTTTCAACAATTTAGACATATTAAGACAATATTCCACCTTAGTTCATATGGTCGAATTCAGCCTTGTATCACTTTGTTCCTAATGCCATATTTTATACTTTTTCAACCATACTTTTCACACGGATAGATATCATCATTTAGAATTCTATGAAACAAACTATCCTTTTAGTTATGCAAAAGGTCTTTTTTTTTTCTAGTTTGTTTGAGAGAACCAACATTAGTTGATAGTCTTTCAAAAGAATTTATTGAAAGAGTAAATAATAATAAGATATAAGTCTAACTTAAATGAACTTTAATAATAAGTTTATAAATTTTATTCATTATATAGTATTTAACTTTTTTCATTTTAACTCAACGTCACTTACACTTATGTTTCCACCATATATATATTTACTAAATTTAAATTATTGATTTAACAATATATCCAATAAAATTAAAAAAAAAAGTATTAGGAAAAGATGTTATATATATATATATATATATATATTCACTTAAGATGAAATTGAAATATAGAAGAAATTCAACATTCAAACGAGTTTATAAGATTCATATATATTACTTAATAATTTATTTAATTAATTTATGAATTAGTTGGAATCTGATGTCAACTAATGCTGTATTAATAAAAGGTCTAATTATTCACTTATTTCAACCACTACCAGTATCTATAAAAGACCTCATCACACATATTTCCTTCCATTATAGAATTTTGAAAGATAAGATGCAAAGGATAACTTATTTCCTCATTTTGAGAATTGAAAAAGGCATTGAACAATGTCTGGTGCAGAGCAACAACATTAGGGTATATTCTCTATCACTCTGCTCCTTTTTCATCCAATTATTAGTTAGTGTCTTCTTTCTATTCCATTTTCACCATTTTCTTTTCGTTTTCCTTTCCTGGAGTCACTATTACTTTGTTTATACTTTTTCATCAAAGAAAGGAATCAACAAATCTTATCTATATTTCTTTATTAAACTGAACTCAACCCATTCAAAATTTTATTCTCGATGATTCTCTTTTTATGTGCTTATTATTTCTTGGAACTGCAATCCAAACCTAATGTTCATGTCTTGGTATAAGTGGCACCTACCAAAAAACCTCTTGCTTCAATCTCGTCCTTTTGTTAACAGACAAAATTTTAAATCAGAAGAGAGAGACACAGTGTGAGAGGGTAGGAATCTATCAATGCCACTCTCCCCAACAAGAAAAAATACAAAGGTCTTTGGAATTTTATGAAATACAACGATAACCTTCAAGAAATAATCATTACATTTTTTAGGTAGGTATGATCCGTTTAGCTAGATGTTCCAGATGAAAGAAAGATGAAGTATTTAAATTATGTTTGACTTTATTTTTAGATAATATAAAATTTATCGAGTATACCGAATTACAAAATATTCAAATTCTATGTCCGATACCAATAGAATTGATATATAAGAATGATGAGAAGATAGCAATAGAATTTATATATAAAAATGATAAGAGTAATGAATTCAAAAAGTGTATAAAAATGTGGGTTAAAATATTATTATACTAACATAATAACATGCGGTTATATATATGTGTTATATCTAGGAGACTCTAATTATATAAAATAAAATATTAAAATTTTGTATTATAGATATAAAATAATTAAAAAAATTTGTAAAAGTAAATATATTTATCTTACTCAGTGACATATTCACTTGTTATTATTAGTAATATTATTCTCTTTTGCTTAGTTAGCTGAAAATATAGATTTTGAATTTCACTTCTATAGAAATCAAATCAAATTACACTATAGAATAAGGTGTACACTTCATTCTACATATATCTAATTTTATATTCTGATATGTTCGATCTTATCATAAAAAAATGTTAAGTTTAAAGTATATTATTTTAAAAAATTTAAAAAGAGAGTAAAAACAAGAAGGTGAGGTACATCATTCATTTCAAAGGACATTTGAAATTAAAAAAAAAAAATCATGATGTTGGTATGGGTCAATTTTCAAGTGAACGTTTTTATTTAAATCCTGGGGGAAATTAATCTTATTATGTATGGATGAACTTAATCGAATAAAATTATTTTAATAAAAAAATATCAATGGTTTACGTTAAGAAAAACGACAATTGAAACAATAAAATGAATTAGTCATTTCGGAGAAAATCTTGCTTTAAATATTGTGATGATATAATTTTCTTTTAAACATTGTCAGACAATCCTATAGGATCTTTTTACCAGTGATTTAGAAAAAGAAAAAAAGACTGGTCTTTTTTATTATTCTTTTGAAACGATTAAGTTCCTCTAAAGGAAAAAATAAACTTTAAAGAAAGAAGTAAGTAAACTTAGTTGTTGAAAAGAAAAGAAAATACCAATATAACGTATGACATGATAATTATAAGCTATAGAATATCAAATATTGATTCTTTCATCAATATTTCAGATTACTTATTTTACATTTTGTAGGGTCAAATTTCTTTTAAAGTAACAAAAAGTATATTGTAAATTATAATGAATAATAAAAACCGCAAATTACTAACCAATATGTATAAAATGTTGAAATTTATTTGCCATGGCAAGCTTTAACTATGTTTTTAATTATTATAAATATATTAAAATTTAACCATGGTCCTTTAAAATAATTCTTCTAATCTTGGGAGACCTTAACATTTGAAAATAACAAGTACTATTTTGACATATTTAATCATTTTAGTTCAACGATCATTGAGATGACACAGCATATTCGTACAAAGTCACAACTACTAGCAATTAATGATAAAATCATTTTAAATTTTTAAATTTTGTATAAGAAATTACAAAGAAATAATTTAAAGAATAATTTAACTATAGACGAGCGGTTCAATCAATTGAATTTTTTTTTCTTTCAATCAGTTAAATAACTACGTTTTGTATCTATAGATTATAAATTCTAGCGGGCTGATTAATTGGAAAATTTATTGAAATGGGATAATTTACTTTCGTAATTATATAAATGAGCAACTTCAAAAAAAAATGTAGTGTTCGAAAAACATTTTTAATACAAAAGCGTCGTATTTTAATAAAAAACAAGAAGTTATTTATTTATTTATAAACTAGGTATACGTAAAGAATCTAAAATATTATATTTCTTTATTTATATTCATAATTGACATCATGACAAGCTATGTTTTTATATTTGGCATATTTGTTGGACTTATTTGAAATTGATTCATCAATTTCATATATGCCATATTACTTGTACTTTTTTTTATTGCTGTCATTAAATAATCAAGTCAAACAATATTTGAATGTGTATAAGAAGATCAATATGTCTTATTTGGAACACAAGGAAATCAAAATTAATAGCCATTGTAATTTATGGACAAATCAATAAATGAGCTGAATTATAAATGAAAAAATAAAAAACTCAAATAGCACAAGAAAAAAAAAAGAAATAATATCGAAAATCCTCCACAATCCTCCTTTGTCACATCATCATTCATTGAATTTAATAGTTAGGGTCATTGTTCCTCAATCTATTTGGAGATCTTTTAGTACTTTGGACCTCAAATTCACATGTTTCCCAATTGTACTTTTGTTTTTCTTCTACCACCATTTCTACATAATAAAGTTATGATTTGAAACAAAACACACTTATTTTTATATATTTTTTAAAATGTATATTTAACACATTCCCTCTAATTTAACCAAAAATAATAACAACTTGGCCAATTCAATCACCATAATGATGATGACTTTGTTTTTAAATCTATACCTATATGTAGTAGCTAGATAAATTATTAGACTAATAGTTTAATACAACAAAAGTAGCTTCCATAGAAGAGGAATAAGATCCCTAGGGCAAATGAAGGACATAAAGCTAAAAGTCAATGTAAAAATATGATCATATAGTTATTCAATGTGAAAGGTTAAATTTAATGTGTTGCCATGTGCTAATATATTAATAGTATCTTCACCATCGACATTTTTTTTTAATTACAAGTATTATATTTATAAATAAATTTTAGTAGGGTTAAATAAGATCATTGGAGGATATTTTTGAAGTATTTAACATGTTTGCATATCCAATAGGACGTTGTATAAGTTAAAAAAGTAATTGATACAAAATTACAAATAAATTTATCTTAATGAAACTATTATGTTTATGTTATATTTATGAGTCCCGTTAAATAAAAGGAGATGGAGGTTGTACTATAAAATTATATAAAATAATTAATAAATGGTATGTTTCCTCCTTAATTTTTTATTCTCTTTAATGGCCCATTAGATAAAAACAAACAAACATGTAAGGGATGGAATTAATAAAAATAAAATATAGAATATGTAAGAAGTTGAATAGAAATTAAAATATTTTAAGAGAAATGAAAATAGAGAAATAAATAAGTAGATTAAGCAAAATATAATGAAAATAGCTTGTATAGTTCTATTTTTTTTCAAATTTAAATTTTCAATTAAATTTTTCTGTGTTGTGCCTTTAAAAAAATTAAAGTATAATTTGAAATCACAGTAGAAAACAATACTAAAAAATTCAGAAAAAAATCTAAATTCATTTTTTCTCTCTGTTTTTTTTTTCATCAACCTAACATAAAATTTGGACTCATTTTTATATTTCCTCTTTATTTCTCTCTTACTAAATAGAGGATAAAGTCGAAAAATATTAATAATTTTCGAGTACATTTACACATTGATTTTTTTTAAACTAGTCCCAGATGTTAATAAAATATATCAACTTAAAAATTAAATAGATGAATACTCGTTATTTTAGAGAATGTTGACATCTAGTTTTATAACTTAAAAGGCCATCGATGAGAGAAAGTAGGACTTGATTTATATATATATATATATATATATATATTTATTGGAAATCTAAGTGTGAGACTATTTTTTCATATTGAATAAAAATGAAAAAGTTGAACATTATATAAGAATAAAGACTCATAAATTCATTGTCTTAAAGGTTTTGGATTGAGAATGGTGTCAATCTCTTATGTATGAGTTGAGTTTATGTCTCATTAGTGTTGTATCTTCTCGATAATCCTCTCTCAAAAGACCCAACAGTGGTATTATAGCCGAAGGTTCGTCTCGTTGACTGACTTAAATGAGTCATTGTATCGAAAATCTTCCTGACATTGGTACAAGTAAGGGGCACTTTGTGGTTAGCTCGTGGAAGAAGTGCGAATGTAGAGGGACTCACACGTAAGGAAGAGATTGTTGAGAATCCAAATATAAGATTAATTTCCACATTAAATACAGGTGAGAAAGTTGAGTACCAAAGACTCATAAATCTATTGTCATAAGTTTTTTTATTGAAAATGGTATCTAACCCTTATATGAGTTGAACTCATATTTTATTAATATGAGATCTTTCCTGTTATCTTTTCTCGAAATATTCAACAATCAAATCTTAAACTTTATATATATATATATATATATATATATATATATATATATATATATATATTTATATGAGAGGATTTTACAGGGCTATGATGTGTTTTCTTTGCAACAATAATTACCTGTGGTGTGCTGTGGAAAAGGTGCAAAAGTTAGTGGACTATCAGAGAAGATTTTATACTTGTTCAGGACTTTTCTTTGTACAAGAAATTAGGAGTTGCACAATTCACTTTTCTGTAACTTTCTCAGCAAGATAGCAACTTTTGGCTACCTTTGCTGGTTGGTGGCACTCATAGTTCAAAAGGAACACATATTCAAAATGCTTACTCCTAACATACTTGAAGTAATTGTGGAAATCCTTTTACAAAGTTGGAAAGTATTCCATGAATCTATGTCATTACTGTTTTGGATTTGACCCAAATCAAAATTTTTCACTCAAATGGGGAACAGAACAAGGTTTTAAATTTGAGAAAATATCACATAATGAGATCACGCCTCTGCTTAAAAAGTCACACAGTTCACTACTACTACTACTCCTCCTCCAGCAATCATCACGATAACTCACAAACCTCCAATGCATACAAAAAGTGTGTGTACAAAATAAAGTGCATCGATGAAGGGAAAAACTTTTTCACCCAGACAATTTACTCTATCTGCTCTCAAATCACTCAGCAACACACACCTCCATTCAACAAGTTAACCGCAAAAAAGGACTTTGGTTTAATTTTTTACATCTGTTACTTTATTCTTTTCATTCTGGTCTTGGAGATCCCACCACCATCTGTAATTTTATGTTTTATTTCACCTAGGGATTCTGCATTCAACATAGTACAACAGCCTCATGGGGCCATTATTTTGCCTTCAATGTGCTAATCATTTGCATTTTTTTCTAAGTTACGAAATAATTATACACAGAATCCCTGATATATAATACATACACGTACACTGAGACACATGCATCATGGATTCAGTTCAGTATAGCCATCTTGATGGTGATGATGATGATGATAATGATGATAAAAGATGGACCCTTTATTTATTGTTCTGCGTGCAACACAATGCACAGAGAAAGGTAACCCCTTTTGAAGCTGTTTTCCGCAGCCTTCCCCTGCAATGCAACTCTACTTAGTACTTACTTGCTACAGACTACGGTGTAGGTGGGTCTCCTTCGACAGTTACAACCTTTTGCTACAAATCCGGAACAGAAAATAATGCACAACACAACTCTCATTACACAAAAAATTAGAACCTCTGATATACGTAAGTGCATGTTACTTCTGATGATGAACATGGAATCAGTTTAAAGTGATGGAGCTTTAAGCCTTTTCAATTCCTTGCTTTGATTATATGAGAGGCAATTAAAAGAAAACAAAATGGAGTATTTGATTATATGTGACAATTGCCAAATATCTTTGGCTCTCATTTTCATTCAATTTTATTTCGAGATGCTCCCAATTTCAGCTTGACACTTTGGCTTTGGCTTATAGTTGAGGTAGACAAGACCCACCAATTTCAAAGGAAAGTGGGCAAAATTGACCAAGCACTAGAATATGTCTCAAGAACAATATACCACAGAGCCTCCTCCACCCCTACCTCAGAGAAAAAGAGAAGAAAGAGAAAGAGAAAGAGAAAGAGAGAGAGAGATCAAAAGTAAGTTCGTGAGCTACAAAGACATACACAAGAAGGAATAAACCAAAAAACTTCCTCCAAGGAGTCCACATCAGTAGATTAAAAAAGGGTGAAGTGAATAGAAGTTGCAATAATTAGGTACATCTTCAAAGAGAAAAATAGCAAGAGATAATCATCCACCATGAAGTAAGGTTAAAAACCAAGTGGAGCAACCCAAATTTGGTGGTCATGGTTTCATCTTAATTCAACACTGCCTCTTGCTCAATCCTCTCCAGCGTCTGGTACACGGCTTCAGCAATATCATCAACGGATCCCAACTTGCAATCATCTTCTACCTGCAAAAACACAAAAACAAAAAACTCATCAGCACATTTTTGCAGAAGAAAATAATTAACTAAAAGTATCTCTCAAGTTTAAGGCACCAACAAAGACAAACCTTAACACTTAGAGAGTAGAGCACAACTTCACCAGTGGTGGTAACGTTTAGGTGCAAGATTGTGAGGCGCATAGTATGCAAACCAGAGACCAACTTCAAGAGTTGCTTGGGTCGTTTCTTGGATCTTATTTTGAGATTTGCATGGCTTTCCACCATGGTCACTTCTATGTCAGCAATGCCAGACTTAACTTCACCCACGTCTTCACCTACGGTTGCAGAATTCTCAGAGCCACCACCACCCCCACTTGTTGAATACTGCGGAAAGGCGAAGAACTCAGAAAAGGGCATGTTCGTTGCACCACCAGCATCAGATTTCGCCTCTCCTTCTTTCTGAGCACCAAGAAAATGCAGCCTCTGCTCAAGCTCCTTCACAAAGTTGATAGCACCTCCAATTATAGAAGCTTGATCACCCTTCAATTCCCAACCAGACCAAACAAACAAACAAACAAACAAACAAAACAAACAAAATTCAGATAAAGCCTTTTATTTTTTGAAGGAAGCAAAGAGAGAAACAAACAGGTAAGAACAAAAGGAAGAGGAGCGAAGTATACCCTTTGGATATAAGAGTCTGGCATGAGAGAGCGAAGAACAGAAAGATACTCATTCATCTGCTTTCTTCTATTGCGCTCCACAGCAATGTGAGTCATTCTCTGGTTCTCGATTTCTTCCTTGTTCTTTCTGCTTTTGGCTCTGCGCCTCTTGGGACGAGTGGTTAAGGTGGTGTTACTGGGGTCTGTGGTTTCTTGAAGTTCATTGAAGTGGGGTAAGATAGAGGAGGAGGAGCTGGTCCAATCTCCTCCATAAGGGTTGTTGTTATTATTATCTAGAAAAGTAGAGATGGAACCTTGTTCTTCTTCTTTGTCGATGTTGATGTTGATGTGTTCATAGTCCCCCCAGTTAGGTGAAGTAGCAGCCAAGAAGGTGCAGTTGTAGAAGTCCTTCACTGACCCGTAACCACCAAATGGGTCTTGTGATTGTGGAAACACCACTGCTTCCAGTGCCATGGCTCTCTCTCTGTCTCTCTCTCCCTCTGGCAAACACATAACAAACAACCTCAATACCTTCAAGAGCAAGACGATGAAGGGAAAACACCACTAGTGTTGTGTTGTGTTGTGTTGGGTCCTCTCTGCAACCAGTTTTTGCCTTATAAAGCCCCCCAAAAATGCTCACTGCTTTGCACGTGAAATACAATTAATTCAATGTTAAATACAGTAACTTTTACTTACACACTACAAAACATCAAAATAACTTATCACAATATTCAATCATCTTTTTCTTCTTCTTTTTTTTAATGAGTTTATTGATTGTGTATGATATACTTTTATACCTGTATTCAACTGAGTGAAGATTGATATGGTTTAGATATATAATTCAATAGTTATTATATGTAGTTAAGATTGAACGACTTGTCTCAGTTCGTTTGTTTTGATCGTCTAATGTTTACCCAATTATGTTAAGAAACATGTGTCTTTCTCATACCACTTGTACAAATGTGTCTCTTTGCTTTGTTAGTTATAACAGACCGGTGTATAAATAAGATTTCGCAGCTTTTTATACAAGAAAAACTTTTAATTTTCTATAATATGCAAAATTCAATATTGTTGTAATAAAAATTAACATTGAATGATGATATAAAATTGTTTAACGTTTAATTGATACATATAGAATCATTGAAAAAGAAAATATTGTTTGTGTTAGATATAATTTTAAAGTTAAAAACCAAAAACTTAAAATGTGAAGATTCGTTATAGTAGTTTTGATTTTTTTTTCTTCTGTAAGACGACCTCCGTCTATCATTCAATAACAACAAACAAAAACATCCAAACAAAATTGAATTTACTTCAGTCACTTTATTTGGAGTTCATGTTATTGAGCACTAGTGTTACATCTGGAAGCTTTCCGAATAAAAAAAAAATTGTTGAAACTTTTGGGATTACACAGTGACAGAGACATAAGTTATGCTTCTTTTTACTTTTAATTAGTGAATGAGTAAGAGATGACAAATCAGCAGAGATTAAGAAATAAAATAAAACACGGTTTTCTTTTGACGGAAAATGAAACATAGTTGCTTCCAGTAAATTATAAAAGTGTTAAAATGAGAATGAAAAAAATGAAATTGTTTGAAGAATTAAGTAAATTAGTTAACTAGGTAAAATGTGGTAGGTGTATATGATGAATAAAGAAGATGGTTAACGTCAAAGAAAATAAAATAAAAGAACACAGGCACCAGTTCTACAACAATTGCGGTCATGTCTGTATTTGTGTATGAAAATGATATGTCGAAGAACATAATGAGTTAAGTTCCCCTATACACGGAAAAATGTTGGGATTAATCATTGGTCTCATATTCTGCTTGTAGCCACTTCCATTTCAGTAAATCCTTCTTATTTTTATTTTCGTAAATAATTCTTTCCAAAATTTTCAAATTTAATTTTTTATTTTTATTTTTATTTTTCACACAATATATTATATTCTCATCTTACTAATTAGATGTTGGTGACTTGATTTAATTTTGTATTAAAACTTTATTCCAATTAAGTATATAAATTTCTGTGTTGTGATTGTCCAGTCCAGTGCCCACGACATATATAACACGAAAAGAAATTAATGAGTGATGAAAATTTAAAATTTTAATATCTATACGTTAATTTATTAGAAACAATACTTTTTCATCCATAAATTCGTCACTTAGTGTTACTCATAAGTGGGTCCCCATACTATGCTTAATAATATAAAGATTCAGTGTATCTAAAAACGCTTCAATTTGTATAATAAACTGTAACCATTTATCCTTATATCCATTTATAAATGGTTACTAAATTCATACAATAAGGTGTGAATAATCTATAAATAAATTTCAATAAGAAATTAAAAATCTAATTTATATTACACAGTGCCAAGAAATGGGCACTGGCTCTTGAAGCCATGCCTCGAAGGACTAGGGAGCAAAATCTAAATTGCTTAATTTTAAAATTATTTTTGGGGCAGTAATATGAATATAGAAGTATTAGAGAATCTCCATTATGCTGTAATATATTTATTATTCATGATAATTTTTTAACAATGTCTTCCCTTAAGCAGCTCAACTTTACCAGAGTAACACCCTCGAAATTGATTAAAATGTATAGCTCCAATGTATTAGTTTTTTTGTTAATTTTGTATTGCAAATATAATATATTTGTAAAAAAAAAAAAAACTTTTATGTACGGATCACGTGTATATTAACATAAAAAATTCTCTTCACACTTGTCGATAACATTTGCTTTGGAGACATTTCAAGCACTTCTAGTGAAAACAAAAGGTTGTTTTAATAATAATAATCGTATTTAAGATGCCAATAATAAGATAAAAGGTTTTTCATTTAAAAAAAATGTTTTTCAATAACTATTTTAAACCATTTTTTTTCCCTCTCAAAAATTATCCCTGTCAACTTTTACTTTCCAACTTCACGCATTTCATTTTATTTTATGAATTTACGTATAAAAGAATTATCTTTTATTGTACTCAAAGGAAAATGTTGAATTCGTTTTTCAGCAATAAATTTAACCAAAAAAAAACAAAAGAAAACTCATTATTCATATGAATTTTGCTAACATTACCATGACACATCCTCACTAGAACAAAAATGGAATGAAGTAGCATGTGAATGAAGAATATGTTAAGCTGTTCCATTATCACTGTCCTTTGTTTCACGCTGACAGGGAAATATAATCACAAGAACATTATATTTTCTCACAAGAAACATTGAAAAATGTTCAGCTTCCAATCCTTGGATGCACGCGACCATCAATGAACACAAGCACATGGACTTTCCCCAACACTGTGATTTGTGAGAGGAAACAACAATCTTCCATACATAAAGAGAAATTGGCTCTGTCATTGATTTGGGAATAACGCGGTCAGAAGTAAGATCAAGGAAGAAGAAAAGAAACTGAAGATTTATAGGAAAAAAAGATACGTATGCCTCATTTTACTGATAGATTTATTCAAAACATAGAGTCTATAAGGCTTAAGAATTTTACTCTCAGAGAGAAAGAGAGAGATAGAGAGTGCAGTACATTTCCATCGTCAGAATTTTGCAGAGAAGCCATGTGCTTCAAAGCAACCACAAAGCTTCCAAAAAATTCTAAAATAGGGAAAGGAAACCTAACTTTGAGCTTTTCTTTTTTTGGTCGAATACATCCGTAACCTACGAGCCTACAACTGTTTAATCTAAGTTGAATTTTGTAACACATCGTTAGAAGTTCCATGTCGACTAAAGATAAGACATTGACATCATTCTCAATCTAAAACCTTAAGATAATGAATTTATAGATTTTTATTTTGATAGGATGCTTTACTTTTTCATTTGTAGATAATGTGGGACTTACACTTGAATTATTAACAATTATAACACACATAAACTTGGTCGACAGACAGTGATGATGGTGCCATGGAAGGTGCCATTTGGTTTCTTTTGGTTACACAATGTTCAGATTCAACGTGCATGCAAACTTTCTCACCCAAATTGCTCACAACAAGTTAGAATCCATTCAGGTTAATTACACCAGAAACTTACCAATAGAGGAATTAGTATATATCAGAAACTCACAAAAAAAAAATGGCTTTTCCCCAAAACCAGATAATTAATATTGTTTAATCAGCACCACTGTTAGTATTGGCCAACCTACAGAACCATTATAAAAGAAATGTTAGACCCAACTGGCACTATCGCTTGAACGATTCAAAAGTGTTGTTACATAATAGATATATACGTTGAAAATGAAGAGTGCTAATTAACAATTAACCCAATATGTTTATTTTGTCTGTATATATGTATATATTATAAGCATGTTGCAGTTGTGAGCACTAATACGTTGATCATGTGGTTAAGATGCTTGTAACAGAGGGAACTGTGGGTCACATATTCTTTTGTGATTAATTTTAGTGGGGGCCTCTCTAATTGGGTGTGGATTTAAGAATTGATATTTTAGATTTTTTAATTAATAGGCATTAGTAGACAGTACAGTACGTTTATGGCTTGTTGTGGTTGTTTTCATGCATAAAAACAACAACAGGAGCATATGTATGTAATGTATACATTAATGTGACTGCTGCTGCATGTGTGAGGTGGAACAGTGAAGACGTATCATCACAAAAATAAGAAAATAAAATAGAAAAAAAAAACACGACATGTCGAAATATCGACTTTACTTTTGACTACCGATCGAGGTTATCCACATATTCAAGTGCAGTGGGTAGATGCAAAGAACCATTTTTTAAAATTCATTTTCAGATTACTCTCTCTCTCTCTCTCTCAACGAAATAGGCATTTTTTTTTTATATATGCATGGAATTTACTGAATTATTTTTAACTAAAACGTGAATTAGAAGAAACTAATAATCATTTTCGGGAGAGTCTGATATAGGTCTCCCTACGTAGCAGCTTTTTTTTAATGCGTGTGTGAGTGAGTACATATACTGTAATAAATAATGAATATAGAATATGTGGGGTTACATAATTTATATAATTTAGTCCCCATATCACGTTTTCATTTAATTCGAGTAAAACATCTGAATAAATTAATTACTGGATTAGTGTACCTAGTTTGAATTAATTAATTTTTCTTTCTTTTTGTTTTCTCTGTACACAAAGCTATACTTGTCGTTTTGTACATGGTGATAAATCCGAGCTTCATACAAAACAAAGTGAATATAGACAATAAAATGGCGTTGCTGGCGTCGTAAGTCATGACTTGTATGTCAAAATTATTTTTAAATATATATTGTCATTTGATGCCTTCAAAACCTCACTTCAATGTTAATTAATTAATTAAGTAATTACAAAGCTCAAATCATCAAGTATATATCAATATTACAGCGTAGAATTAAAGTAAATGGCAACCCACATATATAGGCATCATATTAATCTAAATTAGTTGGTTACATGCTACCATGCTAGGGCAAAAAAGAATCTTACATATATATGATTAATTAGCTGTGTAAAGCAAGTACCGTCCATAAGAAATTGAAGCCAGAGATCAAAGAAAATGAGATATTGATTAGGTAAATCCACACTAAATTACAACCATTATTAATTAATAAAAGTGGATGTGGTTAGGGCTATGAAAGATTATTTAGGTATTAGGCCGGTTTGATCCAGAAGCCGGAGACTTATTCTCACTGGTCAATTCCTTTGAAATAAGGTATATGGAAGCATTAATGGTTCTGATTTATACACATATATCAACTTCATTGGACATGTATATATAAATTGACGACCTTAATTTAATGTTATATCAAAGGTAAACCAATTAGGTTTTACATATGAAGATATGCGTATTTTGTCATGCATGCCATTGGGCAGATACAACGAATATTTATGTGTGTGTGTGTCGAAGTCTTGGTTTGGTTAACTCTAGGGTTCAAGTTGGATAAGTTTTGAGCAAATGCATGCATGCCGCGTCGACGAGGGAGTGGGTAAGATTATCAGAGTTGTTTCAGATCTTGCTCTCACCTTTGCTTCAGGATCACTGAGATAGGGTTAATTGAAGACTAATTCAGAATGAAGGAAAGGTTTGGAATTGGTTCATTGGTGGAATCTTGGTAAAAGATACCGAAAAATTTGTCCCTAATGAGGTTTTAATTTCAAGGATTCAGATTTTGTTGTTGCCGAAGAAAGACGAAACACACATGCCTGCTGGTCTACACTGCTCTTGTCCCTAATCAATGCCATCCTATATATCTATTAAAATTACATTAACTAATCACATATTTAATCATCACCACTTATGTTAATCTTTTGGCTTATAGAAAGAAAAAAAAAAAACACCACTGCTCTTTTCTCCTAATGTATAACAGCTCACCCTTATGTCATTGCTTATGAGAGAAACATATATAATCATGTTAGTTGATGTTTTCATCTCTGTATATAAATATATATACAACAAAAACTGCGTGTATAATATTCGAGATCCACAGTCCAAGCTTTTTGAGTCAATTATTTAAACCAAACTGGGCATTGTTCCAAGATTTTAGGATGCTGTCAGTACCTCTTGTCTTTGTGCAATTGGTGTTACTGTTACTGTTGTGGTGCTGCTAACTATTAGGTTTGAGTAAGACCATGGATTTCACCAATTGCAAATAAAATGATGTTGGTTTTTGGTTAATTGGATAGAATGTGGAAGAAAGTGATGAGTGAAAAAGGCATAATTTGGGAAAACTGTTGGAAAAGAAGGTTGAATTGATTTGGTTTCCAAAACACATATCCACGGGTATTCTGTTGTGGAACGTGAATATAGCTATAGAGGAGCAGAAATTAACTCGGCAGAGAAGAGAAGAGTGAATAACTTACTCGATATCCTTTTTGTCTTGTAGCTGGGTGTCAATATTAATGCATAGAATAAAGTGCAGAGAGAGGGTTCAAAATGACAAGTAAATGAGAGAAAAGTCGTTGCTTTATTCTCACTTGAGGAACTATAACTATAGCTAGCAACTGTGTCTGTGTGATTCATTCATACAAAAAAACTATGACCCTTTAATCCTTTTTCATGTGGGGTCCTCATAATCAATGCTTTATTCTCACCTCTTTCCATATACACACACATTAATGTGCAGACACAAGAGCAGTGAAGTGAGTATATCATCCTCATCCAAAAAGAAATTTGATGGATATTCAATCTGTGCCAATGAACCAAACCCACGTTGGTCAATTTCAGAAGCCAGTTCAGCATGAAAATCAATCGCAAAAGGTAAACACTTTCTTCCTCCCCAAGATCAATTTCAATCCTAAGAGAAAAAAAAAAAAACAGAAAAAGGGTTTTTACTCTCTAATTCTTGGACCGCCCACAATCCCTACCTACCTTCTTTACGTCTCCATCCCAAATACCTTTGAATAATTATTGTGATTCTTTATAGTGAAAAGTTCATCCACATCCAATCAAATTCTTCTCAAGGCTATTAGTGTCTCCAGGTGATAGGAAGCTTTCTCCAGTTTTCTAAAACATCATTATGCATAGTGGAATGGAATGCTCAATTTGTGTTATATATGGACCATAATTATAACCTCTTTCATTACCCTCCCACTGTAACCACACGTGCTACCTAGCAAAACATGGTTGGTATATATCCTTGTTGCTTTTCACTACCGCACCTACCATTATATATATATAACTGAGAAACTATATATAAATGTATGTGGAGAGAACCACTGTATATATAAAACAACAAATCATGATGATTAACACTCTTCATTAATGCACTAAGTTTCTCTTTCTCTCTACTGTATATATGCATGATGATTGGTGAAGGAAGAGTGAAGAGCGGGTGCATGGTTAAGGTTTTGGAAGCAGACATAGATGTGTATATAGATATATATATATAAGGTAGAGAGGTAGTGTTTGGCCCCCATGCAGACCAAACATATCTTAACCTGATTTGTTATTGCTCTGGGGTGTTTGATTGGACATAAAGGAATTTGTCATTATGAATTAGAATAGCACATGATGTAGGCATCTGGACCATACATTTCCCCAGTTGTGATGCAACTGCATGATGCTACAACATCACTATACAGTTACCTCATGTCATGGATGGAGCAGGGCAGGGACAAGAATCAAAACAACGGCTAGAGAGAAGAAAACCACCTTTGCCAAAGTGGAAACTGGTTTCGACCTTCCATCTGGTTTCTGGAAACAAACAAACACCTTCACTACCCTTCTCTTTGAGTTCGACATTGACGTTGATAAGGATGTTTCACAAACTATTTATTTAGATGTGTTGAATTATGTCACAGATACTACCAACGCTACTACCACTGCTAATACCTCAACTGTCTATACCTATATATATATCGTCGTCATCGTATTTTATCAAATCATAGATATTTTAAAACAAATACTGCATATCTCCAATTTAATTATATATAGTACAAGATGATTGTTTTATAATACAGACTTTTATAAAAGAAAGTTGTGACGATCTGTGTATAATTTTTTACTCAAATATGATTGTTTTTCGCTAAAACTTGGGTCAGTTGCTAATGTGTGTTTTTTACGCTGCAGGTATATATGCAGATGAATTAAAAATTAGCGGTTACTCCAAGCATGATGTTAAATTTTTTGAAACCTTAATATAATGAAAGCGAATGAATTACATGACCAAATTAAGATATTTGATATTATTATGTTTTTTATTTAATTTATTTTTATTTTTTATTGATATTTTTATTAGTTTTTTAAAAATAATTAAGATTTTATTTAATAATTTTGAAAAAGATAAGTATTTAGTCATTATTGTGCGAAACAAGTGGAAATTGTAGAGATTTAGAAAGATTATTAAAAAAATGGATAAAGCATATTTCTACAACATCCACCAAATAGATGTTCACTCGTCCCACGAGCCCTGCGAAAATTTATAAATAGAAGGTTTGATACAGTTGAAAATCATTCCAAAATCAATCGAAGATTCTTTGCCAAAGGCTCATTCTGGAAATTGGAGGCGTTCCTATCCATATGTAATAATCGGTAGGTAAATTAATAATTTCTTGTAGTGAACTCCCGTATTCATGGAGTTGTACATAACGTATCTTAACTCTTTGTGATTTCTTATATTCAACATATTTCTTTTTCATATTCTATTTTCAATCTTAACTGCATGATAATTATTGATTGTATATTTGTCGGTATCTAATCATTCGACACAATATTAAAACCTAAACTATAATAGAACAACCAATTGATTAGGCATGTAGACATAAAATTCATCATTAATCGGTCATTCTTAACATTCAAACTTAAGGCTTATGCAAACTTGTAGTAAGAAAAAATCTAAGACATATGTTTTTATTAATAAGTTTAGACTTGTCTCGAAGACATTAAAACTTGTTACATAGTGGTGTAAATGCTAGAGTCGGGAATTAAAAGTATATTGTTAGTGTTTTCATATTGATTTAATGCATGAAATCCAACCACAATGAAATCTTTATCACATAGAAGCTTTCACCAATTTATGTTCTTTCTATATTTTAAAATTTTTCGAACATTCAATATTCAATATTTGCTTTATCATTCAAATTTTTTACCTAAAATAATAAAGAGTCATGGTTTTCTAAACAACAAAAGTCTCTTCAAATTATGATATTTGAACTTTTCATTCTATTACTTCAAGGATTTTTTACGCTTGTCAAAATTGTTAACAAAAGCTCATAATTTTATATTAGGGAGTAAAAATAAAGTAAAGAAAATAATATATAATTGAAAGTAAAGTTCTTGGAATTAAGAAAAAACTTTAGGAATAATTTGATAGATTTAATAAAATAAAATACAAACAATAGTTTAAAAAATTAAACAATTAAAAATTAAATATATGATAATATATATATATATATATATATATATATATGAATATTTAAACAATTGTTCCCTCTCTCATTTAAAACATTTGTCTCATGATGTTGAAATTTTCATAATTTTAAAAATATGAGATATATGTTAAATATGAGAAATTTATTATTTTATTATATATATATATATATATATATATATATATATATATATATATATATATATATATATATATGTATGTATGTATGTGTGTGTGTAAAAAAAGTTTAATATTTATAATATCTTAATCTTGATTTTCTAAATTTAAATTAGAGTTGTCAAAACGGGTAACCCGGCCCGGCCCGACTCGACCCACCATGGATTAGTCATTTAGTGAGCCAACCCAACCCGACTCACTTATTAATGAGCCAAAAAATTTTAAATCCGATCTGGCCCATCACGGGTTGGCTCACTGGCTGACTTAATTAAAAAAATACAATTTTTTTCCTCCAGTCTCTATAAAACTAAATTATAATTCTGATTAAAATCTAAATAAATTTTAGAGCTGTCAAAACGGGTAACCCGACTCAACCCACCACGGGTTGATGATTTAGTGAGTCAACCCAACCCGGCTCACTTTTTAGCGAGCCAAAAAAATTTGAACCTGACCCGGCTCACCACGGGTTGGCGAGTTAAACGGTTGGCTTATGGGTTCACTTAATTAAAAAAAAAATATTTTTTTATTTTTTTTTCAGTCAAAACTAAATTGTAATTCTAATTAAAATCTAAATAAACTTTAATACAATCCAAATACAAATCAAAATAATAAAAAATACAAATTATTGATGTGTTGGATAAAAAAACAACTTCACATGACCCAAATATAAAGCTCAACTTAATAAAAATAAATAAAAACATTTGTGTGACCCTTTTATCTGCGGGTTGGTGAGCCAACCCGGCTCACCACGCGTTCAACCCGGATGATCCGGATTCTAAATGAGCCGGGTCAAAAATCAACTCGTATTGAAATTTGTAAAAAAATTTCAACCCAACCCGGCTCACCCGGCCCGAACCCATGGTGAGCCGGGTTGGCTCGCGGGTTCCAACCCATTTTGACAACTCTAATAAATTTCAATATAATTCAAATGCAATCCAAAAAGATTTAAACTCCAACTACAAACCAAAATTACAAAAGTACCAATGTGTTGGCTAAAAAACTAACCTAACTCAACCCAAATGCAAAGCTCAACATAATAAAAAAATTACTTGTATGACCTTTTATCTGCGGGTTGGTGGCTCACCACAGATTCAACCCAGGTGAGCTGAGTTGAAGGTGGGTTGGGTCAAAAATTAATCCATACTAAAATTTGTTAAAAAATTCCAACCAAACCCAGTCTGAACCCGTGCTGAGACGGGTTGGCTCGCAACTCCAACCTATTTTAATAACTCTAATTTAAATAACTAAATATATTTTTATCTTATACAAAAGATATTTCTAAAATTGAAATGTTTTCAAAAGCTAATTTAAATAAAAAGATATTACACAAATATTCTCAATATTCTCAATATTTTTAATTTTGATTAATTTTCTTTAATGTTTTATTTTCTCCTTCTTTTTTGTTTGTATATTTTATGTTTTTTTTTTCTTTCATGGGATGATTTCTTTATTCAATGTGACATTCTTCATTGTGTTTCTACTTCTATCAACATCATCTTTTTTATTTATTATGGATTAGTAACATTGGATCTTTAATGAATGTTAGAATGTGAATCTTCATCTACTTTCTTCACTTGCATATCAAACTTTTTTAAGAAATATCTATCTTATTTTAGTTTTGATCCTTATTTTATATCTTCATTTGTAACCAATTTCTATTTTGTCAAATTTAAAACAAATCTTTTATCTTTCATATGAATTCTGAATATTTATATGTTGTTTATATATTTAACCACACGGTTTATTTTCAAGACACCTTACAACAATTATAGATATTGGTAAATGTACCAAATCGTACAAGTAAAGTAAAAAGTACAAATATAGGTTTTCCAATATATTTGTCCAACACTTGACAACTTTCACAATTCACACTAATTAGACAACAAACTTCACAAAGAATTTTTTTTTTTTTTTTATCAAATATTTGATGTGCAACAAAAATTTAACATAAAATATTTACAATTGTTAATACATAATTTCATTCATTATATTATCATACATTTACAAACATCTAAATTCCAATTTTAAAATTAACTCACAAATATACTCAAATCTTATCTTTCTAAAGACTTTGGACTTATGATAACTCATCAAATTTTAACCCCTCTGATCATCAACAAGTAAAATCATGTATTAAGTTTAGGAGTCTTAAACTTACTAATGAAGAAAGTTTATCCCTAGATGCATATCCAAAGAGCGGAGGAAATAATTCTAACACCCTATAATAAATCATCTTCTTAATTCACATGCATAAAAAATATTTTTTGCTTAATTTATAAAAATTAATATATATATATATATATATATATATATATATATATATATATATATATATATGATATTAAAAAGAAGTAATATAGTAGGGAGTTGTTTTATCTAAATTAAACTCTTGATTGAATTAGTTTAGTTCAAGTTATGAAAAAAAATTATAAATTTAATCCGATGTGTGAACGCTTTTTTATTTGATACCTATAGGTTAAACTTATTATGAACGTAAGTATTCACACACACGATAACAAATTAAAATTGGTTCCTTCCATTGTTTGGGACACCTCACAACGAGAAGGGAAGAAAAAAGTATCTTGACCCTAGTAACTTTTTTAACCTATAGGCACATTTTATCATTAAATCGTATTTTGTTAAGTTTTCTTTTATAATTAACTAGAAGAAATATATAAAAATAGGTAAAAGAAGAGAATGTAAAATATTTTATAAATTAAGTTAAATGTATAAGAAAGGAATGTTACAATGTATATTATCATTTTTTATTTGAAGCTTTCGTTGACAGCATTACTTAAATACAGATAATTAAATAAAATAATTTTATATTATACATAAAAACAAAAAACAAGTGTGAAAAGAAGGTTTGTTTTCCTCTATTAGATACAGATTATAGTGTGGCATAAATATAAAAGTTTGACACGCGTCTATAAATTAATGTTACAAAAGTAATTAGTGGTTTTAATTTATATATATCTTTATATCAGCAACACAACAATAATTGAAAGATTGTGAGGAGCATACATAGAAACAAAAATGGTAAGGGCCGCAAGTTTCAGTTTTTATTTAAATATTGTGTTAATGTGTGTTAGTATTTTTTTAATTGAATTAAGAAAATTATCTAAAACTTTAACCAATTTCAAAGTTAATATTTTTTATTTTAAATTAAATTTAACCAAATTTAATTTTAAATTAAATTTAAATATACAGTAATTTGAGACAGAAAGTGTCGGCGACACTCAAGAATAAGCAGGTGCGACAAGGACACATGTCGGAACTCGCTTCCAATAATGTTCTCCGAAGTTTAATTTAATATTAATTGAAATTTATTTAAATTATAAAAAAAAAATAGAACTATATTTTTTATCAACTAATTAGTGTATTAGTTATAAACTAATTATACTTCAACTTTACCTTAAAACTAACGTCATTCATTTGTATTACATGGTAATCATCGAATTGGACTTTAAATTCTCATTTTGTCTTACGAAAAAGATAAAAATCCAACGTATTTATGGTATTCATGGAGTTGAATTATTCTTACAAATTTCTGTATTAAAGGTTTGACACTTATTTTATTCGATTTAAAAATTAAATGTATCTCAAATTTTGATTGACGTCACTATATTTAATTATTATTTTTCAGCGCTACTTAAATCTAACTAATTTAATTTCCAATGTGAAAACTCTAACTTTGTCCGTTGACTAATTTAACATATTAAAACAACACGCTAAAGAAAAATGAAATGAAAGCTTGGTTAAGAAAAAGAGAAAATAAATTAAATAAAAGTTTTATAGATTGTATAAAGACTGTTTGCATGATGTTAGTATTTATTTTATTGATGTTTATTAAAATTCACTAACTATATTAGTTTTTTGTTTAATGCAAGTTGTTTTTTTCATTATTAGCACTTTTCTTAAAATATAAAAGGGTTAAATATATTTTTTTTCTTAATTTTAAATAAATTTTAAAATTAGTATATTTTAAAATTTTAAATCAACTATTTACATCTTTTATATATATATATATATATATATATATATATATATATTAAGTATGATTTTATTGTTGGAAAAATGTACAACTATTTATTTATCTCTTGAAATTATTATTTTATTTTGAGTTTAAGTACTAGAACATCTCTCGTAGAGATGTTATAATTGGTCGAACATTTGACATGACATGGAGAGATCTTGAATTTGTAGAGAATTAAACAATATTTTTTTAAAATTTTTAATTTAATTAATTTTTTAAGTTGTAAAAACTAAAACGATTTAAAAGTTAAGATGTTAAATTTTAGAAGTAAAAAACTATTTTTCAATCTTGATATAATAATTTAATTAATTTTTAAATTGTAAAAAAATTAAGATGTGGATAAAAAAAAATAAAAAATGCAAATGTTATAATACTTTGTATTGAAAGAAAACTATAAAAATATTTTTAAAATAATGTGACAAAATGGAATTTATTAAAATAAAATAAGGCTTAGTAAAAAGATTTTACGAGATTCTTTATAAAGATATTATATATCTCTTGCTTTTATTCATATCGATAGAGATATCATGTATTTGATTCTCTTTTATTATTATCAAATATTCTCTCTTTAAATTGTTTTTCACCCAAACTTTTTTTGTGCGTTTTTTGTATGCATCCTTTATTCTTTCTCTCATGACTTACACATATCTAACAATTCTTGCATTAAAAATACTCTTTCCACATGAATAAAATCTGAAATGATCATCCGATTATGATAAAAGACATGTCAAAGTGAGTCAACCCGGTTCAAATGGGTTGGCTCACCACGAGCTGGGTTATAAATGAATGAACTCAATCCAGCTCAACGTACAACGGATTGGTAGGTTAAGTGGGTTGGCTCACTAACCTACACAAAAACAAATTATGTATTTATTTTTAAGTATTCAAATATTTAAATAATTTGTGAAATAAACCATGAGATGACAATCAAAGTAAAATCAGAACAAATGTCTTTATCATGTTCACCATCAATATAAGGTGAATTGTTTTCAATAAAGTGTCTATATAGTCGAAGAAAACATGATTAATATTACACATTTTCTGTCATACTATTTAAAAAAATATAAATAAAAAACTATACATTTTTGTCATTTTAATTTAGAAAATTTTGTTTATAAGACCGTTGTTTGAGAAATTTACTATAAATATTATAATTAAAGATTAAAGTATCAATGTATATAACTTGACAATCAAATTAATTAAACATTCAAAATATTCAGATATTATTGAGCAACACTCTAGCATTTAAAAATATGAAATTGTGAACCTATATAAGTAGGGATAATAAATAATTATTAAAAAAATTAAAAGAAATTGTAAAAAAATATTGGTGGGTTAAGTGGATCAACTCACCCTTAACTCGAGTTGAACCCGTTCAACCCGTAGGTTAGGTGAGCCGGATTGAGCTCAACCAACTTTTGAAAAAGCTGAATTTTTTTCAATCCAACCCAACTCGAATCCGTGGTGAGCCGAATTAACTCTTGAAACTCATTTTGACTTCTCTATATACAACTAGTATCCCAACTTAAGAAAAAACAATTAATTACATTTGATTTATCTTTAATAAAATTAAGAAAAAAAAAGTAACTCTAAATTTTAAAAAATAAGAGATACAAAGTATAAATATTAAAACGAATCATTGTTTTATAAAAGAAAAAAAAACACAATATTTTAAATTTTAAAGAAATTATAAGTAAGGATCTTAAAAAATTAAAAATATATGCTGAACATATTAAATATATATTTGAAAAATTTTCATCTTTTTCAAAAATTATCAACGAAAACTATTTTTTTACAGAAAATAAAACAAACTTAAATATGTTCAAACTTAAATATGTTCGTTGAAATATATTAAAATATCTAGTGATAACATTTTAAATATTTCTATAAAAAATAAAAAATAAAAGAACTTTATGTGTATGATAAAAGAAAAAAGAGTTACGTGTAAGAACAAGATATAGCCAGAGTCATGAGCCGAACAGTTTGAAAGAAGAAAGGGGGCCCACCAAAATTCATTCTCTTTATTTCCTTACTTTCATTTCTAAACCCAAACAAACATTTCTTATCTTCTAAAAAGTGCCTTTAACAGATACACATATTTTTATTATTGTTTTCAAACATCTATTTATTTTAGTAAGATATAATTATGAATTCTAAAATATCTAAATGCTCAATACAACACCATATTCTGAATTTGAAATCAAAATCATTATTAAATTCAAATAATTTCACAACCAAAGAACAAACATAACCAAATTGCCTCAATAATTTTCTTCATCCATATCTTGTAGTACACATAATGATAACTTGTACTACATATAATGACACAATCAAATTATTAGAGCTTATTCTTCTTCTGTTTTCCATTTTATCCAAATGAAAACATGAAAATCTCCTCTTTATCTACAATTTAAATTTAATTTGACTTTATTAAAGCAAATTAAAGCTATTATATATTAAAATTCAATGAATATTTTTAAATAATACAATATAAAATTATTAGAGGTTGATTATTTCAAAGTTAAATATATTTTTAATTCTTAAATTTTAATACGAAATTAAAAGTTATTTTTTCAAAACTTTAAAACAATTTGATTTTCAAAATTAAAAAATAAATGTTTATAGTATTTGTGATTAAAATGACGTTAAATTTTTTTTATGTTTCAAATGACATTTTTTGTTTGTTATATTTAAAATTGTTTATATTATTTGATATATTTTAGTTAAAATAGAAGTTTCAAAGACCATTTAACACGTAAAAAAAATATTAACATCTATTAATTTATTTGCCAATTAAAAAGATAAAAGTAGTCTGACTCAGAACAAATTTAGTTAAGAAATTAAATTCACTTGATTTTAAAGCATTGTAGTTTTTAGAATTTTCTAATATACTTTTTATTATATACAAATTTGAACTAAATTCTATATTATTTTATTAATCATGAAAAAAATCATACTAATATACTATAATAACCACAACATATGTTAATATATATTAAATAATATTTATAAATGATAATTTTAAATATTATGCCAATACCCATACCAAACATAAATATTAAATCATTCTAAACAATATCTAAATAAAAATAAAAGTTAATTCAACATATTCATAGAAGAATGGAAACATTAGCATTATATATATTTGACCAATTAAGTCCAGAACAGAAATTTAATTAAAATTTTTCGTTTAAAATATAAATAAATAAAATAAAAAAGTTTTCAATTGACGTTTTCCCTTCAACAACCTCAAATTGACAATGTTTACTTATAAGTATGTAAAAGAAGAGAAAGAAAAAGGTCGTTCAAAAAATATATTAGTAATGTAATTTTTAGTAAAGATATTAATTTAATCACCTAAACACAAGAGTTGTTATGTATGTTTTACGAGTAACAACTCATGTTTGACCCTATCAACTCAGTACACACATCAAGGAAAACTCATGTAAGTGATGAGTATCAGTTTAAAAAACTCGTTAAATGTCAATCACAGCTTTTATCCCAAATATCAGGAATGTATATATATATATATATATATATATATATATATATATATATATATATATATATATTTTTTTTTTTTTTTTTTTTATTTTTTTTTTTTTTTTTTTTTATTTATTTTTTTTTTTTTTTTTAATAATATATAGTATATATATATATATATATATATATATATATATATATATATATATATATATATATATTCGTTTTTATTTTTTTTAAATTTGAATTTTATTTATTTTTTAATTATATTTATTTTTTACTTTTATTCATTTTTTAAACATATTATATTAAACCAAATTTAAATTTAAAAATTAAAAAATATAAGAAAAAATAATTTAAATTTAAATTTTAAATAGAATTAAAAGAATTTAAATAAAATAAAAGAAAGTACATATATTAATTATATAAATAAAATAATTATAAAAATACTTATAAAATAAATAAATCAAAAAATAATAAAAATATAATTTTAAATATATATATATATATATATATATATATATATATTTCAGAAATCGATTTTCGATAATATATTATGATATCGGAAGTATTTTTTATTAGAAATCTGACATTCGAATTTTGGGATGTAATTTCTGTGGCTTTATTAAAATAGTCAAAAAATATTTTTAAGATTTAAAAAAATTTGGAAGTGCAGAAAAAATTTGGAGATGCAGAGAAAAAATCCCTTCAATTTTAAGGCTTGTAATACAAGTAGTTTCTACCTGCACCTCCGTAACGGTTTTTTTTTTCTCTGTCCCTATAATTTTTTTTTTCATTTTGTTTTTTTTTTAATTGTACAGTCTATGAGTGATTTTTAACTTTTAGATCGTATAATCTAAAATAAAAATTTACATTCAAAATGTGTAATTTAAAATTTATTTTTC
>Ga0214544_1001220_pt1 | contig 52457 bp, 22 predicted proteins | sample CNSS3metaG_FD_160074 | JGI IMG/M metagenome (GOLD analysis project Ga0214544, IMG submission 160074) | Root nodule microbial communities from cowpea collected in UCLA plant growth center, Los Angeles, California, USA - CNSS3 | ecosystem: Host-associated > Plants > Roots > Nodule | place: USA...
GAGAAAAATTTATTACTCTTGAGAATTGTATAAGTTGTTGCACTATCAATAAGACGCATATCTTTTGGTACTAGTGCAAACATTCGTTTTTCATATAAACGTAAATATCAATATGAGATATTTTTTTTAACACTCTCATAATCAATGAGGTGATCAATGCTTCCATTTGCTTTAGCAAAGAAAATAACAATATCAAGATGAGTAGCATCCATATGGCCATAATCAGAATCACCATCTTCATAAGCAAAGTGTGTTTCTATGTTCTTCTCATTATTTGTAAGATGCTTTGGTGTACAATAAGTACAACTCAAATGGCCTTTACCATCGTAATGATAATAAATACTTTCATCTTTTTGTCAATATTTTCACATTTTCCTTTTCCTTTTTTTTTTACATTATTGTGCCACTTCTGGTGACAAAATGTGTCTTTGAAATTTTCTTTATAACCATGTCCATAATCAAGATCACGATCACGATCATGAAAATATAAATAAAATGTTGCTGCATTCACTTCTGGGAATGGAGCAGAACCAATTTGGACAACTTTCATGATTTTCTATCAAAAGCTCATTGCTTTTTTCAGCCATACAAAGGAATGAAATAAATTCATAATATTGATTGCTGCATTCACTTCTGGGAATGGAGCAGATTAGGCGGATCTCATGATTTTTCATCAAAAGCTTTATTGCTTTGTCCAGCCAGCCATATATAGGCATGAAATAAATTCATAATATTTGTGAATCCTTTTTCACGATACTTTTGTCGCATGAGCAAATTAGTTGCTTAGATGCTTTATTTCTTGATTTAATGGTATCCAATTATCCATTGCATCTAAATATATTTCAAAATTTAAAATCCAATATAAGGAATTCTTCCTTGCAATATCAAGGGTCACAAATCCAAATTTTGCAACGTTTCGCGTGTTTAGAACTAACACATAAAATAATAATATTAATAATAATAATCATCATCAAAATAATAATATTAATAATAATCATCGTCATAATAAAAATAAATAATAAGACAGAGATGAAAATTGATAAGGTCAAATAATTCTTATCACAAGAGGAAAAATATAAGGTAAAATTATAAATTGAGAAAGGATTAGAAAGAGACTGGATTGAGACACGTAGAGCACTGTCCTTGGAGAGAAAAAACTTCCACTAGTCCTCAATTGGAGCATCGTGCGCTGATAACGTGTTATGAAATAAAGTGAATAACAGAGAGAGAATAATAGATAATAGAGAAGAGAAGAAACAATAGAGAATAGAAAATAGGGAGCAACTCATTTGTGTGTATTATTATTGATAGGAAGAGTCCTATTTATAGATACAATATGTGATCCATAAAAGAAACAAATCAACTTAGTTAATACAAATATTTACCATAAAGAGTAATGAATCATATGAGTAATTGTATCAAATCAATGGACAATCATTAATTCATAACAATTACATTATAATATTTATTAATATTATATACCAATTGTTCTGATTTGATCTGAGTTCGTTTGGCAGACCTTGTTTGAAACAATCTGTTTTGAAAATGGAAATTTATCACGGTTTTGTTTTCAAAAGGTATTTGGAAAGGTATAAAAAGGTAGGAAGTAGGAGTATTTAAATTACATTTGACCTCCACCCATAAATAATATGAGCCTTGTTAAGTGTACTAAAACATTAACAAAATGTATGACTAATAAAGTTAAATATTGAATAATTGTTATTATTTTTGCATTTTAACATATGATATTATATTTGTTGATATTATTTGATATTTTTTAATATTACCAATATTACAATAAAATTTCTTAGGACTCAAAACCCTTATAAATACATATTCTATTTCATAAAAAAATACATCTCTTTTACTGTACTCATATATCCTAAAACTGTCATATTATTTATTTACACACATCCAATAGTCATTTGTAAATAGATTTTTTCCCTTAAGAACAACAAAATTTTATTTCTGACAATGAGAAACATTTAAGCCACAATATATATATATATATATAATATTTTATAAATTAAAGTTAAATTATATATAAATAAAAAAATTTAAAAAGTGTATATAAATTTTTTTATGAATTATATTTTACCTAAATTAATTTTAATATGAATTTAATTTCAATAATTTTTTATATTTTTTTAAAATTTATAAATATATATATATATATATATATATAAAGAGGGTAATTTTTATTTTTTCAATTTTATCCTTTTAATTAATATTTTTTAAATTTAAATAGTTATTTATAAAAAAAAAATTGTTTTTTAGTTTTTTTTAATAACTAATTAATTACTTATAAAATAATTATTTACACTTTTATCATTTTAATCATTATTTTTTCAAATTCAAATAATTATTCATAATATTATTTACAATATCTTTTATTTTAATAATTAAAATATATTTTATTTATGATTATATATTTATAAACAATATATATACATATATATTTATATATAATTTTATTTTTAATTATCATTTTTAAAATTTAAATGTTATAATTATTTAAGAAATAGTAGACATCACATCACGCGTGTGTTTATGCCAATATTTTATAAAAAGAACCGATACAAACAACTTTCAAACAATTTATTAAGGAAATGAATATGAAAAAGGCTCTTTCTAAAATTTGTGGTACAGTTGATAGCCACGTTTGGAATAGGATCTTTTCAGGTACCGATTGTTGGCAAGTTTCTGTATTAAGAGAGAAACGACAAATTGTTTTAAATAGTTCCATTTCAAAATTTTAGATAATTATTTTTTTATATTTTAATTTACATAAATTAGTTTGGATGTTTTCAATTTGAATTTTAGTTTGAATAGAACATTTTAATTTCTACCATATGTAAAAAACAATTTAGTTCGGGTAAAATGTCTGTGTTTTGTTATTTGTTTGTGTTACACAGAACGAAGGAAAAATATATTAAAGGGAAATTTATTTATTCGATAAAGAAACATAGTCATACGTGTGAGTGTGATCATCTACAATGTATATATTAATACTTCTGGTCATACTACCTGCTTCTGATATTTTAAAATATATTTTAACAATATTTATTAATAAAATATATAATTTATAAAATAATAATATTTTTATGATAACAGTAATTTATATCTTTTGTATTAATAGTTTTTATATGTATGATTTTAATTTAAATTCATATAATAGCAATTATATTTATTATGTTTTTAAAAATTATTTTTAAAATAAATATATCTATCTATCAAATATATATAGTATTCAATACACATATCATTTTCGTGTCATTGAAAAATAAATAAAGTCAAATATCTAACTTAATTTTTTTAATTTGTGTTTAGTCTCCCTTGAACCCACTACAATGATACCATTTAAATAAAAACAATATTAACAAACGTGGTGATAATAGAACTCAGATGCATATATGTATATTTAATGTCCACATTAGATTCTTGTAGTATTTATATTTTTCTGTTACCTCCATAATTCAAATGACCCAAAATGAACGGATATAAAAAATCAGAGGACCAAATTAAACTTTCATCCTATAAAACATAATTCCAATCGCATGGGTTTGGAGATGATAGATTTAATGGACTGGAAAACATGTTTTAAATGATAAACTTTGAAATAATTAAGAAGACGAAAGTTAAAAAGTAGTAGATGAGATGAAATTCAATCTCGTAGCTACTAAAACTTTATATTTATTTAAAGATATACATATTTTATTTCAAATAAGTATTAAAAGCAAGTTGACTAATAAATGAATAAATTTGAAGAACTTGTTCATGATTTAAAAAATCATACAATAAAAATACCTCCCAAAAATATAATAACAAATATAAATAAACATCCAAGTATAAGAATGTATTAAAAGGAATCAAATTGGCTTAAAACAACCAATATCAAAAGGAAAAAAATCAATTTAAAAAAATAAGGAGCTAAAAAATAATTATCCACTCTTATTTTCTAAAAGTACCTCACTATAATTTTATTTTCTAAAAAAATAAAACTACCTCACTTTTATTAAATAAGTAATCAAAAGATGTTTTTTATATAAACAATATAAGAATATTGTTAAACAATTACATTGTAAAACCCGTATCTTACTTTCCCATTCCTTCTCCTTTATGAATGAAACGTTGCTCTTTGTTCTCTTAAATTTTCTCTCCTTTATGTAAAATTTAAATTTTATTCTTTTTTTTTTTTTATAAATCTGACCCCACTTCTAGTAGCTGAGAGTCAGGGAAACAATTTTATCCAATTCGATTTTTAAATAAAATAAGTTTTTATTTACTAGATAGATTATATTTTTTTCTTGTATTTTTTTTATGATTTTATATATATTTTCTTAAGATATTTCTTTTAAATAGCTTACCATGGCATAAAATGAATGATACAACTTTATATAGATATTTAGAAGAAATACAACTATGTAAAAATGTTTAAAATAAAAATTTAAAAAGTAAAATGACACATTAAAGTCACATTAATTAATTTAATGCCACTTTTCTTTGATTTTAGTACATTTTTCTTCCGGTTGAAGGTAGCTTATGTGAACCTATGAGCCTATAATATGACTTAATTTTATTTATATTTTAATCAAAATTATAATTTAGTTTTTTTTAGGATTAAAGAAAAAAAAATTTAATTTTTTTAATTGAGTCAATCCCATTTAATCCACCAACCTATGGTGAATCAGATCGAGTTCGAATATGTTAGGCTCATTAATAAGTGAGTCAGGTTGGCTGACTAACCCGTGGTAGTCGAGCCAGGTCTGGGTAGTCTGTTTTGACGACTCTAATTGCATATGTTGTTTTGATGTAAATTGCGATGACCGTATTATGTACACTGCATATAAGTGCATATGTAAAAATAACCTCTAGATGATAATAAAAAATCTAATTTGACTTATCTTTTATAAAAAAAATATTTATGCATATCTTATATCTTATGTAAGTCTATATTGTATTTTTTATTGATATAAGCTTTATATAATCCTTTGATGAATTTATAGAGTAATTGATAATGTAATTATTAAGGTGTTACATATATTACACGAGTTAAATATTTTGTCATTTCTAATCGATATGTAACTTTTTTGTCAATATTATACATTATTTGAAAATTATACAAAACAATTTCTTATTTAGATATTTTGACATTTTTAAAATAAAATTTGTAAAATGTGATTTGAATATTTTATGTACTTATATTGTCACTAAAATAAATGTTGCAAAATAAATTATTTTTCTAGCATTTTATTCTTTAAAATATTTTTTTATTGGACAAGATACTACTTTAACAAAATGAAAGTTCTTAAAAAAGATATCAAATAATAACTAGTTAAGTTTTAATAACTCGTAAAAGAAGGGCATTTTCGTACACAAATAGAAAAAAGAACAAAACCCTAACTTTCACTAGTCGCAACGTGATTTGGTGTAATGAAATCCAAATATAAAATTGTTTACAAAAACGTGGTGACCTAGCATGTCCTAACCCATCACCATTTTCAATTTTAGATGCTTCATATTCCACAGTGTTAAACTATTCACAATTACAACACCCCAAATCCTACTTCAGAAGTGTTGAATATATATGGTGCTACGTGTTTGATTATGTCATCATCTTCTTAGTTTTTTTGCCATGAAAACAAGTTTAAGATAATCAAACTTCATTATCCTATTGGTGCCTTCTTAATCACATATTTGAATTTGTGATTCTTTCATTTTGGTATTTTCAACTTTACTTCATTATCTTTATGAATACTTTATACGATAGTAACATGATATGCTAGCTGTTGCTTATTAGATAGTGACACACATTCTTCCACGTTATTTTGGGACCATATTCTTATAAGCTATATTCGGCACAAAAGTCAAAATAAAGAAAAGAAAAACAATATATTGAATGCTTCTTAGAAAGATGCTTCCACCTTGCTTTCATTCATTTATGAAGCCTTATATTGTTTAAACTTTACTTACGATTGTCAATTTTTTTTTCTTTGTTGAATTCTTTGAAACTATCATCAATGTTACGTGTGATTTCTGAAATTTCTTTTCTAAGCCTCCTTTTGGCAGTGTATGCTTGATCCTGTTATTATAGGACAGTTGTTGTTTGTGTTGAAGAGTGAAGAAACTGATATTATGATACAATGCTAGCTAAAAACAGCTTTTAATGATGTGTAACACAATTATATTTATTTTAAAATGAATATTATGAATTAAAAATGATGATTTTAAATTCTGGAGGATAAAAATCAAATAAAAATAATTTACAGGTAGTAAAATTAAAATTCACACTCTTATAAATACTAATTTCAAATTTTTGTAGAAATGAGAAATAGAGAAACATTTATATAACCAGACTATAAATCTCCCTTTTTATGACAAATAAAAATATATTTATGTTATTAAATTATGTCTATTTTTTTTTCTTTTATAATAACTTATAGGGTGTTGGATATTGACCAACAATTTTTCAGAGTCAAAATAATATTCGTCGACAATTACTTAATGATGAATCTGTCGGTAATTATCAAAGGATGTATCTAATCTTTCGGTAATTATCGAAGTACAAGGTAAAGATTACTTACGACACTTTTATCGATAATATTCTTTTTGTAGTGTCTTTGACTCATTGGATATTATTATATTTGAGGACGTTTTTTGGATCACGCTGCAAATAATTAATATGAAACTACTTACATGTTATTCTTTGAATCTTAGAAAAAGGCTTGTTTCATCATTGATATCATGTTTCATAATATGTGAATAAGTTAGATTTGTATTATTTTCGTCTTCGCATGTAACTTTCTTTTTATCAAATTAAAAAGAAAAAATTATTTTTTTATTTTTCATCAATATACCTATTTAAAAAAGAATAAGAAGTTGAGATTTAACAAATAAACTATCAAAACTAAAAAAGAGTTATAAAAAGATTAAATTATTTAAAATTCTTTATTTATTAGCAAAGATGAAATTTGAAACTCACATTAATAATTTCTTCTTTTTTAGTTAACTTCAAGATAATAGAATATAAAAAAAGAATTGACTATTGAGTCATGAGTCAGGAAATTCTAAAGTATAGTTTTAAGAAAAGGAATTGACTCACCTATTTCGACCGAGGAGAATAGACTATTCAACATGGAGACTTATAAGTTGTGGAGTCTTGGTTTAAGCCGCTAGATATTCTCATATTTCATGACGTATTTTTGGATTACGTTATAAATAATTAATATGAAACTCCTTACATGTTATTCGTTAAATCTTAAAAAAGGACTTATCTGATAATTGATATCATGCTTCATAGCTTCATAATAGGTGAATAAGTTAGATTTGTATTGTTTTCATCTTCACATGTAACTTTCTGTTTATCAATTTTAAAAAAAAAATGAATTTACTTTTCATCAATATACGTTTTTTTTTAAAAAGTCAAGATTTAACAAATAAACTATCAAAATTGAAAACGTGTTATAAGAAAACACATAATAGTTATTTTTTCTTCTTATGTTCATAAAAAAATTATTATGCAATAGGATAATGAGATAAAAATTTATTTGTACTATGAAAGTAATATTTTATTATCAAGGTTTTAGTTAAAGATGTCAAAGTAGGTCAGTTCCGCCGGAGCAGCTGGCCAAGAAAAGATGTCAAAGGAAATTGATCACTAAACATTAGCTACCAAGGTTTTTGCGACAAAAAAAATTAATTTTTAAATTAGCCTCTAATTAATTAGTGAATAATTTAACCACCAATTATAATTTTTTATTCATAATAGTGAATATTTTAATAACCAATAATTTTTTATTTTGTTGGTTGGTATTTAAATTTGTGACTATAATAACTGTCAACTTTTGATCACTAAAATTAGTTATTAATAAGACATTTTCTTATAAAGTATCTTATTAGTAAATTATATAAAAAGTCTAATAATTTGAAACTTACAAGTTAGTTAGATAGAAACTAAGTTATAAACTAGCAAGTCACACCTATCTGGTACTACCTTGTTTATGAACTAATTTTATCAAATCCTGTCTGCTTCTTCTAATTCATTTAACCCTAGAGCTAAGTTGAGGGACAGGTTAACTTTTTGAGTATTTTTATCTTTTGAATATTTTTTTTTGCAGCATTAATTAATTTTTTTCTAAGACTCCAAACAAAATTATTCTCAGAATATGTTAATTCTTATTCTCCACAAACATCTTTTTTTATTTTGTTCACTTTTTTTGTTATTTGTTTTCTTTTAGCAAATTTTGTTATTTATTATTGTATCATTTAAGTAAATTAACGAACAAGGTACTTATTTGTGAAATAATGGAATAGATTCACATTGATCCCCACTTTGAAAAAACGAAGATTTTTTATAGATTGGTGATAAGACAAACACCCACATAATGCGTTAGTCTATAAATTAATTGGATCTCATGTAATCCAACAAAATTAACCCCTCAAGGCAATGAGTGAGAGAGATAGCTTCTTCTAAATTTTGGATTTGCAGGATTAAACTAACAACTACATCTTCACTTCTCTTTTTGGTTAATGAAAGCAATGGAGAGAATTACAAAGTAATTAACTATGCTTTACAATTAAATATAGACCTAACTAGCGATAATACAATTAACGTGAATCGAGTCGATTCACATATTTATTGCATTATAATTAAAGGATTTTCTTATTTTATTAATTATAAATAAGAATTGATTACAAAAATAGTAAGTTAAAATTAAATTGTTAACTTGTCTGTCTAAAGAAAACTAAAATTAAACAATTAAATTATAATAACTAATTATTATGAAAAAAATATGCCAAATTTACTAGTTAATCTACTTCTGATTTGGCTTGAATTCATTAATTTGTAATATGGTTAACTTGTAATATGTTTTACTTTAAATAAATTTTAAGTTTATGTGAGATTAAAAATTAATGATAATTTAATTAAAGTAGATATGATAGATTCAACAAAAATCAAATCTTATTAAAAATATTTTGAATTACTTTTGTATCGTATTAAGAGTGAACTTTAAATTTACTTTAACGTTCTACAAAATCATATTTAAACTTATTTCTATATTATAAATCTATCTTATATGATATGAGATCTCTGATATCCACATTAAAAATAAATAAATTTTCTTAAAACACGAAAGAACTTTTAACCTGCTATGACAACCTGTTACACGATGAATATGTAAACTTCGTAGAGGTGTCTTGTGGTTCAATTATTGTTTCATATAAAGTTGTTGAACAAATGGAAAACTAATTATAAAAAAGAAGTGGAAAAAAAATGGACACTACGCACTGACTATTTTCGGCAATGTATTTTTATTAATATTTTATTTTCATGCATGAACCTGGAATAAAATCCAGTATGAGAATAAATAAATAAAAAGCATTTTATTAGTGAGTCATGAAACTTTTCTGATGTGGCTACACCCATCGAGCTTTCTACTCTAAACTTTCCTGCTTTCTCTTATTTCCTTTTAATTTATTCATATACAAAATGTTAATGACGATATCACTAGATACGGTATTTTTAAAGGCACCTGTAACAATACCGTGTTTACAACATTATTCTCCTCATAACATTTAGGTTAAATTACTTTCTTTTTTTTTTTATCTCTGTGTGTGATACATGTAGGGATGTCAATGGAACGGGTACAATACAATTAATAATTGTATTATACTTTATTTGTTGGATAAATATTTGTCTTATACCCGTATTCATATTTGTATCCGTTATATGAGTACCCGCATAATTTTTTAATATCCATGGGTACCCACGGGTATTTACAGAAAAATAAAAATAAATATTTAACAACATATTTTAATCGTAAATTCAAATAAAATACAATACATAACATTCATAAATTTTAAACAAAGTCTAAATAACTCATTTAAATAGTATTGAATGACAATTTACAAATGAATGAATGTTTTTTAAAACTATTTGATACAAAAATAACTCATTCAAAATCAATATGTTAATATTATAATCATGTTTTTTTATTTTTTTTAATTTAAATTAGAGTATAGCTGGTATGGGTATCCACAGGAACGAATACTATAATACTCGTACTTGCCCCCTTAACATGCATGTATTAAAAATATCCTTACCCGTTACCCATGTGTATCCATTTACAATATTCATTTCCTACCTGGTGCGAGTTTTATCCACAGATACTCGTGAGTACATATTTTTTTTACATCCATATTCATGTGGTATTAATTTGGTCCTCCAGTTTTTTAGTTTGGATTTTTTACTGGTTTCTCTTGATGTACCTTCAAAATATACGGTTGACCATTAATTTTAAAATTTTAAATATATTAAAATTATCTTTAAAGTATCAAAAGAGTGTGTGTTTGATGCTCAATAGAGGACAACAAGAAAAAACTCAGCAGAGAAACCAGACTCAGTTTTTTCTGTTTCAAGTTAGTTTTATTTTTTTGATAATTCAATTTGGTATTTACTGTTAGTTTGACCAAACAGTATTAAAGTCAACGCCATGTCAATTTTTGTTTTTTTTTTTAATTTTAATTTTTACTTTTTACACATGTCACCTTACAGTTGTACCATGTGTCAAAATAATTCAATTTGTTCCCTATATTTGTTTTTATTTTCAATTTAGTCCTAATTCTTGTAAAAAGGAAACACTATTGTCTCTCCTTAAGTTGAGACTCAATTTACTTTTTGTATAAATCTTACAGTGATATTCCTACTAAAATGTTTTTATTAAGTATTTCTAGAAATATTTTTAAGTTAACTTTAAACTTTGGTTTTGTTTTCAACTTGAAATTTAGTTCCTAAACTTATGTATGACAAGTTATTAAATTTTTAATCTTCACTAAATTTGTATAATATAGTACACTCAATGCTTTTATACATAATGACAAAATGGTTAATTAATGAAATTAGGTTTGGGGTTTAACTTTTTTTTTATAATAAAACTAAAAACAAAAAGTTTGTTTAAAAATTTTTCAAAAAATATTTAATAAAAATGTGGAAAAATATCATCATAAGATTTATACAAAAAGTAAATTGAGTCTCAATTCAAGGAAATACAATATTGCTTCATTTTTACAAAAAATGGAACTAAATTAAAACAAAAAACAAATATAGAGACCAAATTTATGTTGAAACATGGCAAAACGATAAGATAACACGTGTAAAAAATAAAAAAATTAAAAAAAAATTAGAAATTAGTAGGTGATGTTGACTCTAACAACTTTTGGTCAAAATTGACACCACCAATAACCAAATTAAATCATTATTTTAAAAAATAAGAACCAAATTGAGACAAAAAAAAAACTGGAGGACTAATTTGACATTAGTTAATAAATATAAATACCAAAGGAGTAACCTAATATCTATATGTTAATGAAAAAAATTGTAAATTGATGTAATTTAATTTTTTAAATAATAATAAAAAAATCTCAATTCTTTTGTCATGGTCGTCATAAATATATATTAAGAAGAAGTTTGAAACACAGCGGCACCTAAAACTAATGTGGTAAAATAAGTAATTATATAATTATATATAAATTTTGTTGTTAATCTATATTTATTTATTTTTAATTTACTCTTTATAATATAATTATTTATTTATCTTTTAATGATTAATGATTATTTTTATATATTTTTTATTAAATTATTTTAATAATTATTTTTTTTCTTTCATTCATTAATAATAATTTCTTTTTACTTTTTTCTATTTATTTCATTTTATTTTTAATAAATAGAAAATTATTTTTAAAAACGTATAGGATGTAGTTTGTCATACTATTTATAATTCAAAAAGATTGGTGGAAGAAGTTATGGAGTTTATAACGGTTTTCTCAAATTTAAATATAAAAACAATATATGACATCAAATCAAATAAGTACCTAAACAAAACACATCAAACAACTCACGGTAATTGGATTAAATTTGGTGAGTAAATAAATTTGAGCGGATAAAAAGGAGATTATGTTGTTATTTAGATTAATGAATCCCAAAGAATAGATAAAGAAATTTGAAGAAAAAATTTATGAAATTTTTTTATGATGTGATAAAATTTATGAAATATTTTTTGTGATGTGATCATTAAGATAAATTGGAAAAAAATATTTTAATAGATAAAATTAGATAATAACTATTTTATATTTAAAGATAAATATGATATAAAACTAAATATAAATAGTACAAATTATGTTAAAATAAAATTAAAGTTATTTAAAATTACACAATTATTATTATTATTATTAATATATCTAGTACAAAAATAAAAAATAATTATTTATATATATAAGAAAAGATAATCATTTTTATAAATTACAAAAAAATATTATAATAATGTTAGTTATTATTATTATTGTTATTAAGATATAATAAAAAATAAAAATTAATTATTTATATGTATACAAATAAAAATAATAATTTTTATAGATTGCAAAAATATTATTTTTATAATTATATATATATATATATATATATATAAGTAAAGAAAATATTTTTATAAATATAAAAAATATTTTATTATTACTATTAATAATATGTATAATAAAAACAAAAATAATTATTCATATATAAATATAAAAAAGAAAATAATTTTTATATATATATATATATATATATATATTATTAATAAAAGAATCAAAATCAATTACCACTTCCAAACAATAAGCTCATAATTGATTTTATCAACACAATAATCGATTTTAGCATATTTGAATATTAATTTCAAACTTTTTTAAGACGTGTGAAATTGATCACATCTCCGTCTCAAACATCTCATAATCAATTCCATGAACGTTTTAAATACACTAGAATGAGATCTTCTCCCTATAATACAGAGAAGAATCAATTTCACTTTCTCCCATAATGGATATTATCCCTTCCCACACATGAAGGGTGTGTTTGGTTCAGCGTCGAAGAATTGATTCCAGCTGAATCAATTCTCCAATGCAGAAGCAAGAATTAATTGTTTCTTATTCAACATGATTTTTTTATTCTTTAATTGATTTTGGAAATCAAATACGTACTGATTTTGCGTTAGAAAATCAATTCTACATCAATTTGACACGGAATCAAACACGCACGAAATCCCTCTAAAATTCACTAAGAATTGCATCCAATGAATGAACAAAATGCAACATTTCTCACTTGAACAAGCTTCTAGCTGAACTCCTCAAGAAGTTGGCCACAAGGTTATTTTTGTCTCTCACAAATTATGTACAATACATTGTCTCATATCTCTTCATTCATGTCTGGATGGATAAAACTTCCTCCAACAAATCCCTCCTCCAAATTGTCACACATCCGTATAAACAAACGTCCAACAAATCCGCTCATTCATCCTCAAACAACAACATTAATTACCATACCATCCTATGATACAAACACGACCTAATTTACGATAGTTTAAACTTTGAAGTTCTATACAGATATTTTCACCACAAAAAAAAATCAATAATTGATAAACTATATACTATTTAATCTGGTTAAATTTAAAATAAGTATATCTAAGATAAACTATTTTAAGAAGTAAATAAATTAATATATTAAAAAAACAAAAAAGTGTTTATTTTTCAAATAGGCAGATTAGACAAACACATAGGCAAAAGTTAAAATCTGCTTATTTTTAAAAACTAAACACAAAAAAGCTCTTTCAAAATCTAACAAACTTAGCATACTATTACTTTTTCAATGGACATTTATAACTTACCAATAAATTTAATACACATTATATAACGAAAGAAAAGCAATAACCGAGAAAAAAACAAGACTACAGCAGTAATCTATGTAATAATATATTGAGAACAAAGTTCACTTGAATTTATATTCTTTTATTTACTTCTATAATGCTCAAAGTTTGTCTAGAGTCCTTTTTATTGGTAAATTTTGTTGGGTCTTTTCAAAAATGATTATTGGAATGATACAATACTATTGAGATATGAGCCCAACTCACACATAAGGGATTTATATTACTCTCAACGCAAAACCAACCTTATTATCAAGTCTTCAGTTCTGATACCATGGTTGAATCTTTAAAGAGAAGATCCCTAGAGAGATACAAGTCAAACTCACACATAAAGAATTGACATCACTTTCAACTCAAAATCTTTAAGACAAGGAGTTTATGAATTTCATTTGCACAACTTTCTCATTTTTACTCTATGAAATTTAGATTCATACTTGAATTTTAAACAAATTTTTCTTCAGGGTTATGTCTATCTCGTAATATAGTACTAACACCTCCATATACACACACAAGGAAAAAAAATGAAAGATTGTTATTCATCAACCAAGAACTCAACCATTAAACACTAATCAAAGATTGTTATTGAACTCATAACATAATCTGGAATGCAACCTAATAAGAACATGTACTAATAAAGTAGATTATATATGTAAAGTAATTTCTGTGACTATTTAGTATAAATGTTTGTGTTGCATGCAATGATATTTAAAATTATATTATTGTGAAAGTGGGACATTATAGCCTACTTCCTAGGCGGTTTCAGCTTCGGAAAACTTCCTGGGTGCTGGGCAATGGCTGAAAGGTGCATAATAAAGACAACGACATTTGTTTTATTATAGTACTTTACTATATTAACTAGTTTCGTCGTACTTAAAAAGTGTTCATTAGTGGGTATCCCTTTAAGAACACAGTCTTAGGGGTCCAAAAGCACACAAGATTATGTTAGGTTGGATAAACCATTATATATATAATAATGATATGAGGATGGAAAGGAACATAAACATGCAATGCCATTCCTCCAATAGGAATAAAACACAATAAAATGAAATGAAACTAGAGAAGAGTAAAATAAACAAAAAAATAAACCCTAATTCAACCAATGAGAAGGATAGAAGGTGAAGCAACTTTTGTGGGAAAAAAAAAAGTTGAAATAGTCATCAAAATTGGAGCATTATGTGCATGACGTGACTCTACCAATGGCGAATAGAGGTGAACTTTTCCAAGGGCATGATGCTTTTAGGGTTTTCCTACACTCACCATGCATATGCTTTGATGAACAAAAGCTTTAATTTTTCATATGTTGTTCCAGAGTTCAGAATTTTTTTTATACAAAAATGGTAACAATTTTGTAAAAGAGTCATAAAAGTATGTTATGTGTTTATTGGGTATATTTTTTCTTCTGTGAATATTTATGGAAGGTGTGTTGATAAGGTAATAATAACAAAATGGAGTTAGTGGGAAATAATTGAAGTGGGTTAATCATGTTTTACAGTAATAATGAAAGAGTGTTGTTGAGAGTATTAATGGGTGATTATGACTTGAAAGAGACAAATTCAGATTTGCAAATCTGAAATCTTGAGCATATTCGAGACTAGAATGGAAGTTTCATTAGCATGTATATTCGTCATTGTGTTGCAAAGTTCTTTTTGTGTGGATGCCCTTAACTTGTGGCCAAAGGGTATTCGTATCATTGCAAAATAGAGGGCAAAACTTCTCTGAAACTCAAGTTCTTTTACAATTTTTCATTTTTTTATTGAATTTGTGGGGCTCTTTATATCCCTTTGTAAAAAGGATGTAAATTTTTGGTTTTTTTTTTTTTTTTTTTACATTAATCCTAGTTGGAAAAAAAATAAAGATTTGAGCTCTATACTTAAAATAATATTAATAGGAACTGATTTCTATGCTATTTTGATTAAGAATCACAAATTGCTATTACTTTGTACAAAGAGGCTCACATTAGTTTCTACAAAATTGATGAAGTGGAGTGCCATTTACAAATTACATGAATAAGTTCTCATGTTTAGTGGGGAACACTAGAACCATTACATCAATTAACTCTCTTTTGAATAAAAGTACTTTATTCAGCAATATGGAGGGTAAAAAAGAATTCATGCACAATGTTTTTTTTTTTTTTAATATTGAATATGTGTATGTCTTTTAAGTTTGATTTATCTAAGCTTCTTCTTTATGTGTTATCGAGACTACATAGATTTTATTTTATTTTTGTATCCTTAGTTTTTATAGCCTAGGTGCATATAAGAGTTGTCACTAGTGTAAAAAAGGTTTTCATGGCATCAAATTAATTATGACTAAATAATAAACATCATAAAATAAAATGTGATGACACTTTTGTAATTTTGACAATGTTTTTAACAACGGTTCCTAGACAACCATAGTTAAAAGTGACATAGTAGAGAGATAATAACAATTATTTTATGCAACTGTCGTTAAAGTGACACAATGGAGAAACAATAACGACTCCCTACTTCAATTGTCGTTAAAAAGTCTGTGACAACTTTTCATATTTCTTTTTCTCTTTCCACACATATGAGCGTTATTTTACACTCTCAATTTCACCTTCTCTCTCATTTACAGCATTATCCACCCTCCTTAATTAGCGTCCACATTGTCATTGTCGATCCAATATTATCGTCGTTTGTTCGTGCACTCTACTACCACCATTGTTAGTTTGCGTCTAGCACCTTATGAACGCGAATCTTTACATCCTGCTAAGCTTTGTCACACTGCGCTGCGCACTTGTAACTCACGATGCTCTGCCACACCCTATCATGCAACCTCTACATCTCGTGAAGCTCCTCCGCACCATGTCACGCACTCCTTAAAGCTCCTCCTCACTACACCGAGATATTATCCCTCCATTGATGGCCTTTTATAGCATCAAACCTCTGCGAACGACCCACATAAAATCTGATGTATTCTTTACTAACAATTCATGAAAAACTGACCCAACCCCAACAAACAAATCCTAAATATTTAAAGACGGTTAGAATATAAAATCATGGTTATTTACAAAAATTTTAACAATGGTTCATAACCGTCGTAAATTCCCCAACTCTATAACAACTTGTAATATAACATAATGACAAATAAAAAATCATTTTTAAAAATTTTATTTAACCATCGTTAAAATCGTTTTCCATTCTAAATACTCTATAATTAATATATTCTTTTGTTGATAAAAAAAAAAAATCCTTTCCCGGTTCATTGTTTCTTCTTTTGTTTTAGATGGTGTTGATTTTAGCAATATTTTCATTTTAACAATTAATCTTGCTAATATACGTTTAAACATAGAATCAATTATAAATTAGAAATATTAATATTAACCAATGAAACAAATTAAAATGATATTGGGTATGAAATTGAGGAACATGGCATCTTTTTCTATAAGTATATTTTCTTAATGTAATAGTTAAAATTTCTCAATATTTTCGAGAGGAACACATATATGCAATTTTATATAATATAAAAAATCATGAAAATTTAATTAAATGGATTTTTATTTGTTTATATTTTAAATAAAATATTATTCATTAAAACTGATGAAGACTACTAAGTATACATTTTTTTTTTTATTTCTATCTTGTTTTCTTATGTACGACATAAGAGATTTATTTTTTTTCATAAAAATATTTTCTCTCGTCCTTTCTCGTTTGTTACTTTTCCCACGTTCTAAATAAAGAATCAACACAAACCCAACTCACGATAAGTTATTTATTTTTACAGTTAACTTAAAAATAATTAAAAAACAGAAAATTAAAATATGTCTATGGCTACATAAACAAAATGAGAACAAAATAACGATGAGGATATTTGTTATTGGTAACTTTTCTTTTTGGTGTTAAGTTTGGTCAAAATGTTTCATGATGGTTGTTTTGAAAGGGAAAGACCACGAAAAGAGATTTTTTTTTTCAAGTAATGAATGAGATCTCACATAATGGACAACTTGCTAACTATTGCTTTCTGCATCCCCTGAATTACTAACTTGCTTGTCTCATGTTAAAACTCCAAACAAAGTTTGGCCCACCAAATATCAGTCCAATCAATGTAGATGTTTTAAGCTCAGTATCACCCTATTTTTCATAATAACATTATATTTTCTCAGCGTAACTAAATATCAATTTATTACCAATATTATTTCATAATTTATCTTTTTTAGTTGGCTTAACTTAATTACTTATTTTGTTCAATGTTGTAGAAAAACTTACCTAATTACTGACCCAGTTACAACATTAAAAACAATTAAATATATTATATATGTTTAAGACTCTGTGATTCTCTAGCCAAATTCTTAATAATATTACAATTCTATAAACAAGTTCAATGTATATATAAAATAAAAAAATCTAGATCAAATCAATTAGCAATATAAAAAATCTTTAAACAACAATCAATTTTAAAAATTAAAAATAATTATTCACTATATTAATTAATTTATATACTAATTTATAAACTAATTATTAGTATTTAAAATAGTCTTTATTATTGATAAAAAAAATAGAATTGATTTATGGATTAAATATTAAATTAGTTTCTGATATTAGTCATATTTTTTTTAAATAAAATTTTTTCCTTAAGGCTTTGTTCACTTTGATAGATGGGTTTGAGGGAGAGGGAGATGATGAGTTTGAGTGAATTTGAGAGTGAAAGGTGTGTTGTTGTTTTTTTTAAGGGATTTAGAGGTGATTATGAGTGAATTTAGAAGTAAAGTTTATGAGAGTTAATGAGTGATTTGATTGATATGATAGATAAAAAATGTTTTAATATATTTAAAAGAGAGATTACTATTTTGTCCTTATGTAATAACTTGTATAAATTTGTATTTGTATGAGTTTTAATCAATTTTTAAATTTTTTATTTAATGCTATACTTTAAATAAATAATTTTAAAAAATTAATAAAATAAATTAATTTTTTTCATAGTATTAAAATAAATTTTATGAAGCATTTGTGGATGACATTTTATTTCAAATAAAAAAATTTGGGATCGGTACCAAGCTTACGTGAATCGATCCAATGCACTCAAATATCTCATATTCGTTCTACACATCATGGGATCGAATCCAAATACTTATGGATCGATCTTAAACACAGTGGCTATTCATGAACAGTGGCTATTACCATGAACACATTGGTTATTCATCACATGCACCACACACACATATAAATGCGTTAGAAGCGTCTTTTGCTGCAACACTCCTTCAAATCTCCCCTAAACACATGAGATAAAAAAATTTATTCATCCTACAAATCGTTGGTACCACTCGTTCTTATTTCCTTTAAAACGAACATGCTTTTAACTTGATAATTCATCATCTTCTTTCTTTTTAAATAGGAAATCAGATCAAGCGAACACACCAAAGTGTTATTCATTGAGTTTTAACTTCTTTCAAGTTTTTCTAATTCTTAAGAAGCTATTCACATACAAATCCTTTGATTTCATCTTCTAAAATTTTGATTCTTTCCGTAGTTCGTCTCTCTTGCAATCTTCCTTCTATTTTATCTTTTTCTGTTTTTCTTTGTCATGTCATATTTATTGTTTGTATTCCTTTAAGCTTTTCTTCTCCTTCTTCAACAACTTTTTATCTTAAAAAAAATTAAAAACTGAACTTCAGTTTAACCGATGTGATGTCTTTTTTTTTTCAATTAATAAAAAAGAAGTAAAAGTTAAAAATGCTTAACGAAAATTAACTTGACATAGATTTTTTACTTATTTAAAAATTATTAAAAATTTTGTGTGCCCGTAAAGTTGATTAAGTTAACACTAATAATGTTTAGGGTTTTCTTTAGTCTAATGACAACTAATCACGCGGTATTCTTGTACTGCTAATCCTGGGACTTACTACTTGGTTTTGAGATTGTTCGAGTAAAAAAACAGTCGCACATTGATCAATAATTAAATCAATAATAGTTTATCAATAATATTCCTCTCTTTCGATTAATTGAAATATCATTTATAAAAACATCCATTCAAAATTAAAACAGACCAAGCGTTAAATATAATTAGGCTAATATTCAATAGACATTTCTAGAATTTTTCTTATTTCATTACAATTTTCTGACAAATTTGTTATAAAGTTTGCAAAAAGAAGTGATTTTTTTTTTCGTTATTTTATCCTGAGAATTTTAATTGAGGGGTAATGATTTTTTAATAATTATTTTCTACAAAAAAATACAATTTACATGCATTTCCTATAATTTTTTTGTGTGTAAAATATTTTGTAAAATAATTGATAACAAATTTTTGAAATCATTATTCATAGCAAAATTTGTAAGAATTATTTTAAAAAAAGATTAGTAAAAAAATATATGTTTTTTTAAGTAATAAGACTCAAAGTTATAACAAAATTAAAACAGTTTTATTATTGTTAGAAGTTCCATATCGACTAGAAATAAGGCCGATTCATAATATATAAGTGGGTGCAATCCTTACTTTATGTGGGGTTGAGTTGGGGTTAAAGTTCACTTCTAACATGGTATCAGAGTCATGTTAAAACTTATTATAACAAATTTTCTTGAACATTCTATTTTGCCTAATACCAGCCAATAATGGACTATACACCTACAAATTGATTTTGTGGGATTGAATTGGACTTAAACACCGGTTGTAACAATTATCCATGCTCGGCATAATGACTAGTTACAAATTACAATAATTAGTGAAAAGTATGATTCTGCACCGTCATTGTGAATCAGTAGCAACAAAAAAGGTTTCTTTAAACAAAATAATGAAATTAGGAAGCGACCTTATGATGACACTTCTCAAAAGAAACACTTCTATGATTAAAGTTGTTTGTATCTTGGATAACACTTCGCCAAAAAAAGCATATTATCTTTTATTCTTAAAAGTATTTGTTAGCATCTTAAGTAAGAAAGCCATTTTTTTCTCGTAAAAAACCTAACATGCAATTAACGATGCTAACTTTCCTATAATTACTTTTACTTTGGTAAACTCAATTCAGGTAAAGTAGCGTAATTTAATTAATATCCCAAACACAAATCACTCATGTCATGACAGATTATTAATTTATCATGTGATAATTAATGCTAAGCTATTAATTATTAAATAAGTAGCACGCATGGTATACAATTTTAAACGCTTATCACTTAATGCCACACTTCGTAATAGGCTTAAACCCTAGCTATAGGAGAAACATTTATTTTATTTATTTTTTTCATCTTTTTAAAATGAATTAAAGATATTGAGTATATATACTAATGGGTACACAAAACTTGGAACGAAAAATATTTAAAAAACAATAATAATGCAGAGTATTAAAATGAATCAATGTAGAGATACCTTGGTTGGAATGGGCATCCACGTGATACCACCGAACAATGCTCCGACCAAGTAATAATTAATTAAAACTAAAGACTTCAATTTCGAGAGTGAAAGAGAGGATTTTGAATATCCCACTTCAGTCAAAATATCCTATTATTAATAATTAAAAATTTTAGAAATATGTTTTTTTTGTTCTTTCTTGTGTTACCCTAGTTAGGGTTTATGTGTATTGATGATGCTAACACAAAGGAGATCTATGAGGAATGCCTTTTCTTCTACTGATGCTAGTGGCCATGTCTTCATGGGAAACCTTGTTGGTCATTGATCTTGCACACACATTCCACCCACTACGCTTCTTCCTTACGATCTCTGTGCAAGCCATGCTCATGTTTTCTGAGCCTGAAGATGAACTCATTGGGTCCTCACAATCAACAATGGTTGAACGAGTCATTTCATCATCACCCATCATCTCTTGTGGGATCAGAAAATCAGAGCTTAATTGCAATGATTTGCATGTCCTCAAATAGGAAGAGAGGTCCTTGTAGTGTTTCAGCACAAAATCCACCTATACATATAAATACATATATCAATCTAAATATAAAGTGAAAATTGAAAATTAGGCATGAATTCACCTTATGTTATTAGATGCACAAAGAGAGAGAGAAAATGGAAAACATAACAGTGTAATGTAATAGATGATAGATGATATGATGTGAAAAGACATATATAAAGAAAATTAGTTGTGTGTGTAAATGAAATGTCAAAAGAATAAACATTACTCTCTAACTTAGTTGAATTTTGCAGAAATTGTTGTTCAGTGAAGCATAAAGGGTGGAACATGCATGTATGTGTATGTACCTTGCATCCCAGAGAGCAATGGATAAAAGGTTCTTGGAGACTTCTATCACAGGAAGTGCAGTAGTTTCCTGAACCCTTGAATTGCCGGTTTTGTGGTCTCTTCTTGATGAACACCACCTTAGCACTATTTATGGTATAAGCCTATAAAAATTAAGAGTTTTTGAATTATCAAAGTATATATCATTGCTGAGTTACACAGTTCGTAAAGTTTTACAAAATTATAGGAAGAACTAATTAATCAAAACTCATCTAATACCACTTAATTAACATACGACAGCGACGGATCTAAAATACTAAATCAGTGTGTGGTAAGTAAAATAAAGTGGTGTATTTATACACTCTCAATTATATACAAGTCTATTATTAAACCGCACTCAGTGAGGCGCTCTTAGCGAGTCGAGTTGTTTGGGAAGAGACCGATAGTGAACAAGTACCACGAGTCAGAAATGAAAGAGACTTTAAAAGGAGAATCAAAAAATGTTTGAAATTGTCAGAAGGAAAACAGATGAGAGCCAACAATGTGTCTCGATTGAATGTGAAAGGGTAAAAACTGAGTTTAAATATATAAGATTAAGGAGAAAAATAAATATTTTTCATATACTTAGTAATAATTTTAAGAAAATCAGGAGTATAATTACGACTCTCGTGTACACGTAGGTCTGCTACTGCGTATAGATGTACCTGGACGTTGGAGCAATCTATGAGTTTGTGAAGATCTTCCAATCTGACAACATCATGATATACATAACGGCGAACCTGCAGAAGGCTATGGAAGCGATGGGAGGGTAAGCAGTGGGGACAAATACTGGTGCAACAATCTAAGCAGCATATGTTCTTCTCATTCTTTTTGGCATTCTCATGATAAGAGCACCCCACAAAGAACTTTTGTGCATACAGAGCTTCCAACCATGCAGGTTTAAGGTTTCCCTGCATCAAGACAAACCTTGTAAGTAATTTGAATTTGCATAGACATAGGAGAAAACAGGGGAATTCAAACCATGATCATATGTGGAAAAACAAGCCTCTTTCAATGTTCTGCTTGTGCTGTGAGAGTGAGAGAGAGAGAGAGAGAGAAGAGGATGGGAATGAGAGTATTTATGGAGAATCACAAGATAAGAAAAGGACATATATTTATTCTTCTTTGAATAGGTAGACACCATTTTGTCCATAGGGAAAGTTATTAGAAAAATGATTTTTTAATAATTAGACTATGACAATTTTCTCTTTCAATTTAAAATCGTATTTTTTATTTTTTTATTTTTTATATTTCAAAATCACTTAAACAATATCACGTCGTCATAAGAAAAAATTATAAAATTTTAATCTTCAAAATATCATCGTCTAAAATTATTATACCACACATTGAAAAAGGCAAAATGATAAAGAAAGAAGGGAAAATATGAGAGAGGAACGTGCGCGGTGTTTCCGTGTCTCCCATTTATCCTTGGCTTATGAGCTCTTTTGTTAAACAATGTTTCAAGCAGCTGCACTTGCAACATTTTTAATGGATCAAATTGGTGTTCTAAAGAAAAAGGAGAGACATTTTTTGTTTGAAAAAAAAAAAAGCAATAGTAAAACGATAGCAAATTAAAAAAGTTGGTAACCCCTTTTTACTGTATTTTTTATCATTTGTTAAAAATTGTATAACTTTTTGAGTCCTATTTTACGTTTAATATTTGACTAACACTTAAAAAGGATTTTTTTTTCTTAAATAACCGATGAATCTTAAAAAAAGGTGTCAAGTTTATTATTTTATAAGAAGGTTAAGATGACACTCCTTATATAAAATAAAAATAACTGTTAAAAACTCAATTATATTAAAGAGTACTTTAAGAGTACTTTCAATGCTCTTCATAAGTTAATCATAATTTAAAGTCAAAATATCACATGAATTACATTGTGTTACACATTTAAAGTAGGTTTTACTTATTAAAGTTAAATACAATCTCTTATTAATTATTATGAGATCCTGCCATGTTAGATACTATGAAAATGTGAAATCGGTGCTACTTTAAATCTTTGTCAAACATTCCTGCGCTGCCACAAACTTGTGAAAGGAGGGAGGCTGTTCAATATTTGCTCAATATTAAAGTCGCCATTAAGCTCTTAAAATAATCATTTCCCAATTTATGTATTTATTTAAATTTTTAACCTCTTGATTCCTTGTTATTTTTCGACCAAGATTCAATAGCTATAATTCTTTTGAAATTGTGAAAAGGGTTAGATATATACGACAATCAAATATATAACTTAAGACCTCAATTAGTGAGTCCTTGCTATTAGGGTTTTGTTTTGTTTTATTTTCTTTTATTAAGGAATGTTAATTGTCACTGTCCATGTACAAAAACTAACTAGTTTTTGCACCCATAGTGTTACATCTCCCGTTAACAACAAATGATTGTGCAAGTTTTCTTACCAAAAAATGTGTGCTTAACAACATTTTTTTTTCCTTAAAAAAAACTATTAATTCGTTAACCGATCCATAATAAATAATTGTATAATTATTTAGGTGTTTGCAGAAGAAACATTTTAAGAGATGCTGAGAAAGCATAAAAATCTTGGGAGTTCTCTATTTCTTAAACCACCTTGAGTAATTAAGATACATTTTCTTGTACGATGAATTGAAATGATCATTGAAAATAATACACTAATTTTGATATGAAAATAAGGTACATTTTGTCATCATTTACCAATTTTCGAAATATTTGTGTTAATGGATTATGTTACCGAACCTCAATTAGTGAACTAAGACTCCTATTGTTATGATTCCGCAATGAGCGTTCATGCACCTTTATAGCCACTGATTTGGAATAAAAAGACATAAAATTGAAGAATCGACTGTCATAAGTCAGATAAATATTCTAACTTCATGAAATGGTCTTAGGATGGTGCGTGTCTTCTTTAATTCATATACATACTTAAACAAATTAGAATGTCACGTGATTCATTACCAATTCTTTTTAGCAGTGGAGCCCAAATATTAACACCAGAAATGGTCATTTCCCAACTAAGCTTCTCAATAATTCACGACCAAGGATCAACTAAAGTCGGTAACCAGAATAATAAGATGATTTAGTGATCGAATTGAATGAAAAGAAATAAAGTTCATGGATTTGATAGGGCTAACAATATAGAGAAAATATTAATTTAGTAGAAAGAGCAACAAAGTTGTGAGTTCAACTCCCTCGACTAACAATTAATATTTATCGGTGAAAAAAAAAAAACCAAAGTTGGTAACTATCCTCGATGACTATAATGTTTAATCAAGGATTTGATGATATATATATGATTTTACAGACGTAATTCTTTCGAATCTCTTATTTAAATTTTATACAAAATTTACTATTTTTTTTTTGAAAGAAAGTAGAAAAACATGAAGACTTCAATCCATACAAAAGAACTAGAAAAAGGTTGAGATAATTTTTCAAGATCACTGAACAAACCTTTCTGTCTTGAACAAATTTGACCTAGATAGCCAACTTTTCAAATATTACTTATTCAAGCGCTTTTACTAAGCAAAATCATGATCAACAAAAGTTGTTCTTAAAACCTGAAATTTTGTTTAGGATATAAATTTAAAAATAAATAAATAAATAAATTTATAAATAAGGTATAATAGTTCATTCTGTATTTAATTAGAAATTTTGTCTCTATTATAAATTTTACTATAAGACTATGATCCCTGAAGTTATTTGCTTTTTAATAACATGCATATTATTTCTTTTAGGAGGTGTAACTAGTAAATATAGATAGGTCAAAGAGATTAATGATTATTGCAAGTCTATTTCTTTACAGCTGTATTTAATCATTTTCTTTCGTTCTTTAGTGTTTGATTAAGGGGAGATACATTTTCCCTAGAAAATTTCTTCTAAAACTCACCGTTTGCTTGAAACAAATTTATTTTGGTATGGCATTTTTTTTCTACTTCGGAAAAAAATTGAGATGTCACAATACACTAATTCATTGTTTAGAACTCTCTCAGCTTGTACTTATGTTATCCTTGTTCATTTAATTTTGGATTTTATATTTCTCGTGAGAATATACTAATCTCTCTATTGTTGGAATTATAGGTAACAAAACTCTAGTGTTTACTTTTTTGTTTTTACCGAAAAAGGTATATATATATATATATATATATATATATATATATATATATATATATTTATAAAGAATCACTGACATACTCCTACTCTTATACATACGAATATACAAAAAGCGATATAGTTTTAAATTTATTTTAAGTTTCACATATCCAATTAAAAGTTTGATTTTATTGTTTCCTTTTGACACTTTTCTTGGTAAAATTCACCTCATTTATTGCAAGTTTTCTTTCGGGAAAAAATAAATTTCAACTTTCCATTTTATTAGTTTGTCAATGAGTAAACAGTAATAAAGGAAGAAAATTCCCTTTTGTGGACCAAGATGTTATTTCAGTCTTACTTTTCACCGTAAAATCTTGGGTGCTTTCCGATTACTACAAATTAATGAAGCGGCTTGAAAATTCAAAATAGGAAAATAGATGAGATTTAATTTTGTGTTAAGACGAAGTAATTTAGAAGAATAATTCATTTATTAAAATTTTTTACATTAAAATAATTAATTTAAATAAAATAATTACATTGAAATTCAAATTTAAAAAAAAAATTAAAAGTATTTCAAATTAATAAACTTCAAAAGATTAAATAAATGTAGTTATAAAGTTAGGAATTAATAGTATGTTTGATTTTACGTCGGATGGATATAATTGATTTTGGTGTATATGAAATCACTAAAATCATATTGATAGATTGTTTGATTCGTTTTCCAAAACCAATTTTTAGTTAAAAATTTTAAGTCCAAGTAGAAGTCTCTGTAAGGCCCACTTTTCATTCTGGCTCTTTTTTTTAGAGTTGTCCTTAACTATTGGGTCTTAGGGCTGGTCCAAAAGGGAAAACAGACCTAATCCGCCCCAAACCCTAACCTATGCTCACTTTTCATAAAAACAGAAACCACACCTCCCAGAGCTGTTGCTGCCGTTCTCTGCTAGGGTTCCAAAGTTCCCTCAGATTCACGTTTGGCTTGACCTTGGTTCTGCTCACTTTGCGAGTCTGGTTCTAGAGCTGATGTGCTCTTTGGTTCAACGTCGAAGTCCCATACAAACCCATTTTCAGGTAGGGAAGCTATGACTTACTCCTATATTCCATTTTTTTCCATGTTGTTTGGCTGTTATATTCGAAGTTATGTGGTTGATGTGATGATATGTTATATGAGGGTGTTGTTTTGGACTGGTGTGGGTGGCTGTTGCAGGAAAACAGTGGCGAGACCTGATAATCTCGTCCAAGCGAGCCAGTCTCGCCTAGGCGAGATGGACAAGGACTCGCCCAGACCTTTTGTACGCGAGAGGTCGCTCAGGCGACCAGCTCAATTTTTGAGTGAGCAAACGTCTCGCCCAAGCGAAGGGGGCTCGCCTGAGCCAGAGCCTCTCGCCTGAGTGAGACCCTTCAGCCTGAGCGAGGGGCTGGGCGAGGCAGTGTGATTGTGTGGTTGTTTCTGAAATCCTGAAATGGTTTATGCTTGCTTGTATGTTGATTATTGTGTTAAATGCATGAGACGAATGAATATGCATGAGTGATGTGATTCATGAATGGTAAATGATGGCTTTGGGCGTGAACCTTCGCATGTGAAATGAATGAGGTGGTTGGTATTAAATTGACACGACATTGGCATGAGATGAGATTCCACTATGTTGGATGAGAATGATGAGCTAGTGTGGATTCACTGGAAAAATGAAAGAGATGGTTTATGAGGAACTAGTATGTGATATGTATGTATAAATTTGTATGATGGATCTGTCTGGATTGGTTGAGCATGTTTAGTCTGTGTCAGTGCGTAATTCCTTTGAGTCTCTAGGTGAGACTTTCAGGGTCGCGTTTCAGTGGTCGAGACGTAATTCCATGGCCCTTGTTAGTGGGTGTCCATGGTGGTGCCCCATCTGTATAACTAGGTAAGGATTCAAAGTAAGGTTGCATCCTGACACTCTAAGGAATCAGTTAGTCTCACCTAGAGCGGACTGACTCTTGTGGTGAGAGTAGCAGGAGGTCTGAAATTCATTAAGGGCTAACCATGTGGTGAGGGAAATTGATTCATTGTAACACTTGTAACACATAGCTTGGGGGTGAGCAGAGGTATCCACCACAAGTGCAAGCATCTGCTGAATCCGACCAGGTTATATGTATCCGTATGAGTCGAGTCGTGTCTTAGTGTATTGCCTGAGAAGTCATAACATGCTTGGTTGATATGTGTATATGGTATGGTGAATATATATTTGATCGTATGGATGAAAACTTTTATGCTCTAGCTTACCCTACTTTTATTGTTATGTGTTCTGTTGTGTGGTACTCTCTTTTGCGATGATCATCAACTTGTTGGTGTGAGCAGATGCGAGGAACACCCGTGAACAATAGGAAGGTGATGGTTCCGCCGCATAGTCTGCGTGGACTGGACTTTAGTTTCTTTGTGGGCTTTTCTTTAGGGCTATGGGCCATGTACTTGTTTGTCCTCAGATTTATATACATTTTGTAAACTTGTTATCCTGTTTTTCGTTGGCATCGTGGTGTGCCTAGTTTTGTAGGGGTGGTGTTAAGAACCTTAGGACTACGCTGTTGTATTATTCCTATGTAACGTTTCTTTTAATTACGCTTTTTAATTAAATGGGACGTTACCGTCTCTGTCAACCATAATTAATTTATTCACGTCAATTAAAATTTATTTTTTAGAAAAAATTAAGGAATAAAACATTTTTTTTATGGGTAACACTTGAACTATTAGAAAATATATAGATATTATTTCAAAAGTCTGAAATTTTGCAGGTTTTTAGGGTAACAAAGAAGACAAAAGAAAAAGGCAAATGAAGGTAGATTTGTCCAAGCTTTTCAATCTTCCATTCTCTCTCACTGAACCCCATCAAGCTGTTCGAAACCAAATTATTTGGCCACATTAGTATAATGGTGCAAAAACTGTGTTTGGTGGTGTATGGTGTGCATGTGGAGGCAGAAGAGTAAGTGCAAGATGACCTAAACTCAGCAGCAAAAATCTGAAACAAGACACCTACGTAAGACCAAATGCCCTGTTTTGGGGGAATCAATCAGTAATCATCACTGAGCAGTGTGTACTTTTTTAATATATGCATTATGTGGATTTCTAACAAACACTTCACAGACAGAGACAACACATTTAGCACTACATAATGCCAAATTCATTGTTTAAGGGCCTAATTTAGTGCAAATTTTGAGGACCTTAATTACTCTTTCTGTCTCTACTCTCTCTTACCAACACCTTTTCTTGGTCTTTTAAACACAACACTACTTAGGTATAGCTTTTGAAAAATCCCTTCCCCGTGACCACAAAATTTTACAAAATGTTATGCCTCATTTAATTTCTTCGCCAAATTCAGCTATCTATCTACTTGTAGGTTCTTATCTACGTTTTAATAAGCAATATACGAATACGACGAAATTTTTGAAACTGGATTTGACCGATTAACTTAGCTAATGAATTGTTTTTGAAACTCGGAACGACCATTAACTTAGATTTATCTTCTTTTAGATTCATAGGGTATCTTCAATAATCACACATTTAAAAATCAGAATTGATGGGTCTTTCAATTAGTTTATTAAAGACACATAATATAATATTAATGAAATTTGAACCAAACTTTTATAAAAAAATAATATTTTTTCTAACTCAAAACAATGAAATTATAAGTTTTTCTCTCTATAAAATTCTTAAATTTCTCATTTTTACCCATGATATAAACTTCTACTTAAATTTTCAACTAGAATCAAAGACAATTAAAATACATAATTTTAATGGAATAATTTTTTAAGATAAAACTTTGACGGTCAAACTGTAAGGTAAGCGACACTTAAGATTTTTAATTCAGAATTATTTGAGATAAAAAAAAAACATGTATATTAGATACACGTATTAATTATGATATCTTAAACTTTTAAATTACTTCATCTTAAAACTTGACGGTTTAATATATCTTTAGGAGTACTTAGATTATCTCTCATTAAAAAAAAATTGATATCTATTTAATAAGATGAAAAATAGTAATTTTAAAAGGTTTTGAACGATGAAAGTAAAAGAAAACGTCTGGAGACCGACATCGAAATACAACCTTTCTGTTATAACCGAAAGTGGATTTAAATGTTTTAAAAAATATCACCTTCTAGTCTTGATCTCAAATCATTATTCAAATGTTACATTAGTTATTAAAATGTGTAGAACCTTATATAAACGCATAATAATTTAACAATTAATCTACATTATTATATAAAAGAAATGTCCATTCAATGATTTTCTTAATGTTATATTTTAATTAGACAAATTTTCCTTTTAATCAATAAAAAATAATTCATTTATTTGATAAAATAGGTAAATGAATATTATTTTTTCTACTTCAAAATAATTAGATAATTTTTTTAAATAATTAATTACATATTTTTAAATCATATAAAATAATATAAAAAATTTATATTATTTTAAAATTATATAATTTTAATATAAGAAAAAAATGTCACCTCAAGTATTCAAAAACATGTAGAAAATGAATCAAAATGGCCAAACTTTCTTCATGCTATATGTTTATAATTAAAAGAATAATGTCTTTTTTCTTTTACAGTAAAAAATTATTCAAATTAAAATTAAAATTAAAAGGTGGAGTAGTATAAGGATAACAAATAAATTTGTCTTTATCGATATTATCCAAATTCGTCCTCGTTTTGATGGAGAATCCTGACATTGAATGGGTATGAATTTGAGACATCCCGTTTAACTTATTAAAATATTCATAGTCAATTTAGTATATATATATATATATATATATATATATATATATATTACTACATTCTTTCTTTTATTTTTTTTATCATAAAATTCATTTGCATATCCAACATATCCAACATGTATAAAGTTCAAAAAATACAAGATATATGTTAAAATTTTATTATTATTAGTTTAATCTTTGTTTGATTTTGATTTAGTGTTGTATTATAACTTTTATTAATGTATTAAAAAGATATTTATCAGAATTTAAAAAATTGAAGCAAAAAAACATTCAAAATATATTTTAATTTGAATATTTGTTTACCTTTTATATATATATTTTTAAATACTTTTAAATTTTTGTCAGTTAGGTTTTATTAATGTTTGCAAATTTTATAAATGTTTGGGTTTTCATGAAATTTATTTGGTATTTTAATTTAAAATATATATATATATATATATATAATTATAATTTCTTTCTGAATATTTGATATCAAATAAACAACTCTTCTCTTAATATTAAATATTTGACAATATTATATTTTCTTTATAATAATTTTTTATTATTTTACAAAAATTAATTAATTAATATTGAAACAGTAAGGAGATGGATACAAGATATACCCATTATCCGGTGGGGATGAGACAAAAGTTTAATAACCGTTAGATTTAGATACGAGAATGAGTTTCTTTTTATGGAATGAATATGAGATAGTAAAACCGAAATCCATCCCCATCTCATTGTCATCTCTAGGCAAAACACGCGAAAAGGTGAAAGTAGAGGATTAAGTCGTTACTGAAATAATAACTGCGTTATAATTAAATTAGTTTATTAATGCAGAAAAAAATATCTTTTTCCACAAGTATTAAAAAATTTTAGAATTTGAATGTAAATGGACCTGTAGATTGATTAGTGAAAGTGAACATGTGCATATTCTGAAGTGTGTGTAATTGATATAACTGTTACCTATAAAAGATCCATATGAGCCGCACGAGGGGATCATTCTGCAGTGGCCGGTGCTATTCTACATCAGCTTCACCTTCTTCTGCTATTTTAATTATATGGCCACTGTACTATTTTATCTTATTGCCCTTATTTTAAATGCCGTATCACGTGCAGGTACTTTTTCAAGAACCAAATACTGGATTATAGTCGCTTCAAGAACCAAATTGTCAGGAAAATTTTCTGTTTCGAAAAAACCACTTAGATTGGTGGAAGTTTTAGCAGAACTACTTGAAGCAAAAAAAAAAAAAAAAAAGCAGAACTGCTTGATTGGTTGTTCAGATAACATTATTCCTCACTTTCCAAACAGTAATTTTAATAATATTCGAAGTACTCTTGAGCCATTTTGAACTGCATCATAAAGAATATGTAATAGTCTTAATACGCATTGCATTACTATGAGGTAATCCAGATGAACAAAACAATATAGAATCTCAGCTTCCACCCTGTTGCGATATATATATATATATATATAAATTCTTTCTGAACTACCATGAAACATGAATTTCATTTTTCAAGTATTGAAACATTTTAACTGCAGAACAGGAATTGAATGCATACCTCTTCATCAGGATCAGGATCAGGAAAGCCACTTTACCTGAAATTCTGACGGCAATCTCTTTCATATAATAAGGAAACAAGGGGACTCCTAATATCAGTTTAAACGCATGAAATCATAAGAACTTTCCCAAACAATCGTGGCATGCAGAATTAGGCAACACTAGCGCCACATGTAAAAATAACTCACAAAAATGGGAAAAAGAAAAAAAAAAAAAACATGTATCCTCTAAAAATATTATATGGAAAATTAGACACATAACAAGATATTGTTGATAAATAGGTAGGTATCTGCAACATATGATAACAGTTGTAGTCAATGACAATAAAGGAGTCTTATCACCAATCATACCTGAAGAGCTCAGTCCAAGCTGGTTGAATTTCGGTGTAATCTTTCACTCCAGCAGTGGTGACAATTAGGTCTTGGTCGGTTCTTCTTGTCTCTTCGTTTTCTTTGATTCATTGTTCTATGATTCTTTAATTCATTGAATTCACAGTAATACAATGTTTTAGTCCTGCATACCCTTGAAAACTATTTAAATTATCACATAAAATAATTAATTCAAAACTTATAGAAACAGATACTTAATTTTATACGGGTAAAAAAGTTGATTAAATTTACAATAAACCTGGAATATATAAGTTATTTAAAAGCTGTATATCAAAGGGAATCTATAACATGATATGTGCTAATCAATTTTCTCTTTTGGCGCTTACTCAATTCTTTGTAAAAGATGTCAAAATTGAAAGTTATACAGTAAGGGATCCATACATGACGTATTTTACAACCTGAGCCTTTACATCAGACCCAGATTTTTACCTTTTCATTTCTGTTTTATTTACAATTTTCTTTATAGATGAAACAGATAATATAATTAATACAGAAGGAATTAATAAATGTTATTATAAAACATTCAAACTTATTTTTATGGCTTTTGAGCCGTAAACATAATAAAAGCCTGCTGAATCTTTCTTGAGTAATTCGTAAGACCACATGAGGTGCAAAGGTCTCTGATCTCTTCCTCTGTTAAATAGCCATAGCCTTGTGGAGTCCTCTGCAAACCGAAAGACCTTTAAATCAACTTGGTTGGGATTCAAGGTAAACTCATTAAATTGTGGAACAGATATTTCATTCATGGATTTAAGAGATAATCAAGAACTCCACGCCACACTAAAAGACAGGCACAATGAACATTCAGCTTGCAAAATATTGACACTTAAGATTATAATGACAGAAAATTGAAGATAATCACGCCTGAGTTTACCTCTCTGAAAGGGCGTATAAACCAGGGAGTTGAAGAACTGTAACGTAGAAAAGTGCTTCCAACAAAAACTCCACCACTTCTTAGTATCCTGGTGATTTCAGCAACCTATTGAAAGTTTACAGTGGGCGTGTCATCATAAAAAGTTTAAGTAGTGTTAAACAAATATGTGAAAGAACACGCAAATATATGGTTAGGATAAAAGTCAACACTACACAAAAATGTGAAATCCAATAAAGAAATGAGTTATTCATGATTTTTTAGCGTAAAATATAGGGTAAATGTGAACAAAATGAGGATATGGAACGTGTAAGTTATTTTAAGTAGTGCAGACAACTGCAGCATTAGCATTTTGAGGATGCTGCAGGAACTAATTTTCCATGTTTCTTCTATTAACATCCAGAGATAGTGTACAAGTAATAGAAGATTTGTCAGTCTGTTTGGTTCAGTTTATTTTGAAAATGGTAATTTATTTTTGCTAGCTAAGAAAGCCTGAGAAAAATAAGCTACTGTTCTCCAAAATACTTTTCAACCAGTGTGCACTTAAACTTCAGGTGTTCTTTATAATAAACTGCACTACTCTCAAAATACAATATGTATCTTTGCACGTATCATGTATGTATTTATACATCTTATACACATTACAGGTACATATGTTGTTGACCAATAAAATCAGGGAGAGAATAACTACCATCTGTGCCTCAATACAAAACATTAGATTCAAACATTCATTCAGGACAATTTTATAAAGTGGAAATCAATGTCAGTTTTCTCTGATATCTGTCAGGTTCCTCTTTATAATCTCTTCGAATATCTCTGGAGGAAAAAGTACAGCTTTATGATGCAATACTCTAGTTATGTTATGCATTGAAGCAATAACTATTCTTTTTAGCAAACTTTTTCTCAGAAGAACAAATTAAAAAAATTATTTGTATTGTAAGAATCCCAGCAAAATATATCAGTTTTAAGTCACATGGTAACTATGCAAAAGGTTAAACTGTTATGAAGTAGAAATGCAGCAAAACAGAATGCAAGAAGTAATAAGTACTTACAATAACCAAAATAAACTATACATGGAACTTAGGCACACAGGGAAGACATGCATTTTAAGAGTGAAGGGAAGGCACGGCCTTCTTATGTAGAGAAACTAGTCCGTGCTTTAAATTGACATGCGCACACACACACAGTGATATTGTCTGATGAAAAGGTTATCCCAACCCAAATTTTCTTCTGTTCATCACATAAAGACACAGCACTTACAGCATTGGAGGGAGATGGCCAGCAATGCAAAGCTGCACCAGCATGAACAGCATCAACTGAACCTGATGCGAAGGGAAGCCTAGAAACATCTGCCCTTACAAGAGCAATATTACTGCAAACAACGAATGAAACACTATTGAGTACATCTGAGTCTAAAATTGAAAAACAATGAACATTTTATTCTTTAGCTGCATTAAATTCAAAATAAAATACAGGAAGAGAAAAAGAATACGTGGTTGAAAGTGTGTCATCTTTCTTAATGAAATCATAACATTGGCGAAGCATATTTTCAGAGAAATCTAGTGCAACGACTCCAGAATAGGTTCCCGATTTTGCAAATTTCCTAGAAAATAAACCACTGCCACAGCTAACATCAACAAGAAGTCCACCTTTAGCAGATTCGAAGTACTCCTGAGCCATTTTGAACTGCATCATAATGAATATGTAATAGTCTTAATGTGCATCGCATTACTATGAGGTAAGCCAAATGATCAAAATGATAAAGAACCTCAGCTTCCACCCTGTTGTGATATATATATATATATATATATATATATATATATATATATATATATATATATATATATATATATATATATATATATATATATATATGTGTGTGTGTGTGTGTGTGCATGTGTCTATATGTGTGTCTGTGTGTGTTTTTAAACAAAGTTGACTAGTCTGCCAAAATTCTTTTTGAACAAGTACCATGAAAGATGAATTTCATTGTTTAAGCATTGAAAAATTTATACTGCAGGACAGGCATTGAATGCATACCTCTTCATCAGGACCAGGAAAGCCACTTTGCCTGAAATTCTGACGCCAACCTCTTTCATATAAGAAGGAAACAAGGGGACTCCTAACAACAGTTTAAACGCAAAGGAAATCATAAGAAGTCTCCCACACAATCGTAGCATGCAGAATTAGACTAAAACTAATGCCACATGATAAAATAACTCACAAAAATGAAAAAAAAGAAAAAAAAAAAAGTGTATCCTCTAGAAAAAATACAAGGAAAAATAGACACATAACAAGATATTGTTGATAAACAGGAATGTAACATATGATAATAATTGTTACAGTGTAATCATACCTGAAAAGCTCAGTCCGAGCTGGTTGGATTTCAGTGTAATCTTTCAATCCAGCAGTTACAGTCAAATCCAGATACCTGTCTTTGCTAGAATATGACTTCTTACATCTCTTGCACATGAAACCAGATCTGTATATTGCTGATCTGAAGCTCAAAAACCATTATGTTAATCACTACGACACTTGAATTTACTTAGACAAGTATAGAACCAAATACACATGCCTTCGTGCATAAACCAACTTACAAATTCAGACCGGGGGAGCCTTTTCTTATCAATGGTTCATAACATATTGGGCAAGCAAGAACGTCTGCTTCAACTGATTGATCCTGCTGTGTACGTAACTCCTGAAGGAAAAATCAATTACAATTCTTCCAACGGGAATTAGACAATCATGTGACACAATGGTTCCAGCAGAACAAAATAACTCAAAATATTTCAGAGAAAAAAAAAATTGAAATGCCAAACCATGATGATACCACAAATTTATTAAATTGGTTCCTAAGAAAAACATCAATCACAACCAATAAGCTTAGTGAAATGAACATGATTGAAAGGCAGAGGGAAAGCGAGTAGTATACCGGTTCCGCTGCAACTGCGGAGATTGCAGAAATGGTTCTCTTGGTTAGGAAGTGAAAGCGACGAGGGCGAAAGTGGGATTTGGAAGAAAGGCGAGGGCATTTGGGGAATTGTAATTGATGCAGAGGACGAAGAAGAGGAGAAGTAGCAACGGACATGGCTACTGCAGCAGAATGAATGAAGAAAGTGGATGGTAATCACAAGCTTTTGCTTCTTTTTTCCTTCTGCTTCCTCTAGCAACTTGTTCACTTGGTAGCCAGAAAAATGTTGAAATTCAAAACCAGAAAAAAAATAAATAAATAAATACAATTGGGAGAAAATTACATTTTCTCAACACAATTTTTTACGAGAACATTGTGATCTAGTTTAAGTTTTAAATGATTATCGGTCAATTGATTGTTCACTAACACTAAGTTTTCTAAGCTTTGAATGAATAATACAGAATAGACTTAATTATTTATTTTTGCTTAATTTTATCTTTCTATTAATAAAAGGTCAATTCATTCCACTTTTAAAAATACAACAACAAGGTCTTCTTAGTAATCAGTTTTATAAATTGTTATTATGACATTAACATGATTGAATTATACATGAATTAACATGGTTAATATTTGTTAACGAATCATTTTACTAGTATTTTGATAGAAAATGATCATTTTGTTGTAATTTTACAAATAATTTAATAGTCTTTTTGGTCTTAATTTTATTTGAAATTATTTAATGTAATCTTTAAATTTTGTTTTGTTTCAATATAAATTTTTTGGCTAATATTTTATTTTGTTCTTAAAATAACTAATGTTAAGGTAAGACGTGACATAAATATGTAATATTTTTTAATAAGTTTATGTTAAATATTATTATTATATCATGAAAATTTTATTAAAAATTAAGAAAATATAGAGAACTACAACAAATTTGTAAGACCCTTTTTTTTTATTATTAACAAGGGCTTGGGCCTTGGGCGTGGCCTTGCTAAGAGATCCAGAATCAACTCATTAGGGACTTCCAGAAATCCCCTTCGGTCATTAACCCTCAGTGTAATTTTTCGTTTCCAGAAATCAGCTCCTCACCTCCCTCACATATCTAAGACAAAAGCTCTGCTAGGGCACAACCAACTCTTCCCTTGAGTCAATCAAACTCTACCTCCACGTAAGTAGAACTAAAAAATTCATGCCCTTTTCTTTCTTTTTTGTTTTGGTTGTTTTGTTCTGTTGTCCATCTCCGTAAGCCGAAACATGCAGTGGTGCTCTTCCTCGTGCGTTTGTTCTAGTTGCTAGCCTTTGTCCAAGTAATGGAAGCTAGGGTTTGCATGTTTTTACAATATTCTGCTTGTTTTAGTTTGGTTTCGTGTTTGTGATGGTCTGAAAGTATATTGTTTGTGTTTTTGGATCAGTTTTTGTTGAGCATGCAGGAGGAGTAGGAGAGAACCTGCTATTCTTGCCCAAGCGAGAGTTCTCTAGCCTAAGCGAGAGTAGTAAAGAGCTCTCCTTTGCCTCTGCACGAGACGTCGTCTAAGCGAGAACAGTCTCGCTTAAGCGAGAACTCGAAATGTTGCATTGCACCCTCTGTTCAAGTTTTCGCTCAAGAAAAAAGGGTCTAGCTTAAGCGAGGGAACCTTGTCGCCTAGGCGAGACCTCTTAGCTTGAGCAAGAATGAGGCAAATTGGTTTGAACTCTCTGTTTTCGCTTGTGGGTTGATTTAATTACTCTTAAAAGCATGAAATTGTGATGATGTATGCTTCGTGTGATATTGACGTGCTGAGTATGAAATGCAATACGAATTGATTGGTAGTTTGGACATTGGCATGAGAATTGGATGCTTGAGACGACATGTGGAATTGTTGATGTTAAAAGAGTTTCATGGGAAACTCTTGGTGTTGTTGTGGTTAGTGTATACCTTGATATAGGAGATGTCTAGATAAAAGAAGGTATCCTGAACTCTAATATTCGTTCACACTCACATAGAGTAGAATGAATTATGTGGTAAGAGTGGCAGGAGGTACTAGTTTTGGGACGTATTGGGCTTAAGACATTAGAGGATTAACCTTGTGTGTGGTTTGGTGATAACCCCTTACGTTTAGACTCTGCAGAGTTTAGAAACCAACACAGGAGCATACTTCCTTTAGAATCCTGTATCAAGAGTATAATTCGGATATTGAGTCGAGTCAGAGAGTTTTGCAATTGTTTGCTTTCACATGAATTGGGTGCCTACTGCCTTGTATCTCTATAATCTGATTTAACCTTCATTGCACTATGACATGATTAAAAATGTTTTACTCTAACTTACCCTTTCTTTTTTGTGTCTATTTCTCTGTTTGGCTGCCCCTTTTTGCAATGATCACTAAAACTATTGGTGTGAGCAGATGTGAAAATCCCTAGTGGTTGGGAATGTTGCGGTTTAGATGGTCACGAGTTGGTGTTGGCTCCTTATTGAGTTTCTTTGGGAAACTGATAACTTTTAAGTTCTGTTATTGGCATTTGTTTTAGGCCTTATCTTATATTATGGACGATTGGTTGATACTAATAACTTTTGTCACATGCTTCTATTTATATGATACTTATGTGATGTTTTATTTAATAGAATTATTCTATTTAAATGGGATGTCACGAAATTCATAAATAAAAAATTGTCACACATATATAGACAAAAGATAGTTATGATAAAAAAAATTAAGTAAATATATAGGTGAAGAAAAATAATTCAATGCAACATTAATAAAAAAGAATTTAAAATTCAGTAATTAAATTTCTCGTCATAATGAAATCTTCAGAAATCAATTGAAGATGTAAAATTCATATCAAACAAAAACTAATTTTTTTTAGTTTCATCATCAATCAAAATCGATTTTTTTAAATAAAGTAGGATTAACTTTTCAAAAGGATTTTCGAACACACCCTGAATTCTCTCACAATCCTAAAAAACCCTTTAAAATTTATAGCTTTATAGAAAAACTTATTTTAGAAGATTTAGAAAACATTTTCACTTGACATTTTATGTAGTAATAATCTAATAACTCGGACACTTTCACTTTAACTAAATATTATATGAATGTTATTATTAGGGTAGAAAATATATTATTTTTTTATAAAGATTGAAAAACAAAAGTAAGATTTGGATAGGTAGAACTTTTTCTTAGTTGATTACTTTCGGGATTTAGAGACAAAATGTTTGCATGGTGGTGGATTTATTTATTATTAATTGAATCTTTGGTGGATTTGAAAGTAAATGTTTGGATTATAAAACTCAATTAAGGAAATTAACGTACAAGTTGAGGAATCAAAGGGTCATACAAATCGTGATTATGGAAGAGATGCAACATCCAAAAAAAGAAATCATACAATCCTTTCAAATTCTCACTTACTTACGAGTAAGACCAACATAATCAGCTTGACCATATGGTTCAAACAATTCTGCAAAAAAACCATTCTTTCTTTTGGGATTATGCTTCATGTCTTTGCAAAGTTGATCGTGATACCAAATGCTAAAATGAGCAAAACATGATTTCAAAAAATATGTTCCTTCATATCGCTTCATGTTATCTTCCCACAGTTTCACCTCCTTCTCCATTTCTCTTATACTTGGCACTTCAACGTTTCCATCCAAGAAATTTGCCACCCATAAACTCTTCATTTCCGACGCAAAAATATTAGATGCACTATCTGCATATCCTATTATTGCCAACTCAGGAATCCGAGGATGAATCATGTGTCTGAAACAGTACAACGTAGCCCACGGTTACATTTTTTTCATATTACTAAAACAACCGAACATGTCAAAACCAAATCTAGAATGTTGATTTCTAAACGATGTTAAACTAAATTAAAAATTTATATATTTCAGACAGATTTTAGACTGACCTGTAGAGAGGAACTGTGGAAGTTGCTGGATCAAGGATGTGATTTTGAAAAATTGGGGATTTGAATATGTTTTTGATTTTCTCGTCACCTTTGAATCCAGTGGCAAAAATGACTATATCAGTTTCTAAGGGTTTGGCTTCTCCGGCAATCATTAAACCTTCTCTGCAGAAGCTAAAGCTTTGTGAATTCTTTATTACAATGCTTCCTTCATTTAATTTGTCAAAGAAATTATCAGGAAATACTCCAAGCAGACATGAGGAGAGGTCATGAAGAAAGCTGTGACTAGGTACAAGTCCATACTTCTTCAATGGCAACTTCCATTTAAGAATGTTTTCTAATACTTTACCAATTCCCCATCTCTGAAAGTTAATAATAATGGAACATGTGATTCGTAGGAACATAAACTAAGAACAGGAATATAACTTGTCTGAAACTTAATTTTCTTATTTTTCAAGTAGACACAGAAATATGTCAGTTAGTGTTACCAATGGTGAAAGTAAAGTGGCCAGAAGGCCAAGAAGGAAGGGTTCTCCCGGCTTGTGAACAAGAAGCTCTGCAAAGCGGTTGAAAAATAAGAATCCAACAATGAGTCCCCAACTGTTGAAATCTGGAAAAAACCAGTATGCAGTTCTTTGGATAATTGTGCAAGGATGAATGACTCCTGCAAAAGTGATTTTGTAGGACAGAACTCAGATAAGTTCTTCTGCAGGTTGGGGAGAAAATTTTGTAACCAAAACAAGTTCTCACCATTTGCATTTGCACATTCAGCTGCAAGATCCATAGCAGATTTTTGAGAGCCTATTATTGTGACTCTTTTTCCTTCGATCAATTCAGCAGCAGTGTCATTGTCCAGATTGGAGTAGTCCATGGAGTGCATAACTTTGCCATTGAAAACTTCTGGTCCTTGTCCCTGTGGGAATTCAGGAATGTTTGGAAGGCCACTGTATTTTCCAATGCAAAGAACAACAAACTCAGCCTTGTGTACCTGTTCATACAAATGTTCAATTTGGTACATCATTACTATAAAACAAAATACACCATTGTAAATGAAAAATAGAGTCGGGTCAGAGACATGATCACCAAAGAGATACAACACCAATGAGACATGAGTCAAATTTACATATAAGGAATTGACATCATTTTTAACCTAAAACTTTAAAGACGATGAGTTTATGGATCTTCATTCTTATATGGTGTTCAAATTTCTTATTTTCAACGAAAAAAATCAAAGAAACATGTTCCTTCTTTCATCATTCAAGAAAATGATGTTTGTGCATACATAGGTAGCAAGAGAACACCAGAATATGAAGGAGATACTTATTGAGAGATGAAGAAATAGAGAAATGAAAGTAAGAGTTGGTTAGACATAGAGAGATACCTCTAGGGATAAATTCTTGGTATGTTGCACAGAAATATGCCAAGTTCCCTTGGAGGCAAAGGGTGTGCCATTACCACCCCACAGTTCCCATGACTTCATTTGTTCAGCAGATTCTCCACCAACATAATCTATATGAATGACTTTGGAGTTGAATCTGATGTGAGGAATGAGGGAAAAATGTTGAGCATAGGAGTTAAGATAATCTACCATTTGGTTGTGATTTGGATTATCTTCTTTTACCGAAGAAGGCCATGGAAAATCCATGAACTGGTATGCTTGCTTATTGCTCTGGAGCTTGGTGGAGTCCATAGTGTGCCTCCATAGCCCTCCGACGCCATCGTCAGCTTCGAACACAGTTGGGTGAAATCCAAACTCTAGAAGGTATTTGCACGCCACAAGGCCACTGGTTCCTGCCCCAATAATTGCAACTCTTCTTTCCATTTTTGCAATGCTCAAAGATTCAGGGAAATGCTTTATAACTATATTAATCACTTGCTGGGTGAATATATAGATGAACTCAAGCGTTGACTCAATTATACAATTATTTAGACAAATTAAATTGCATTATAATTTCAGTGAAAATAACTTTGATTTAATCGATGTTTTACGAATTTACATATTGTTTTTAAGCATATTTTTTAATTTCATGAATTGTAGTTGAATTTAGTGATGATTTTAAAAAGTTCGTCTAAGTTGATCACAATAATAATCATTAATTCTAACTAGCGTAAACAGATGCGCTATCGCGCCTGTGTGTATGCATTTTTTGAATTATATTAATAGTTATTGATATTGTAATGTTATTAAGTTACTGAACAAAATAAAAGTATATTTATAAAAATTAAAGTGAAATGTATGGAGAAAATATGAAAAAAATAATTATCGATGAATAGTAAGAGGAAAAAGAAGAAGGAGATAAGTAAATAGTTTTATAAAAACTTGTAAAAGTAACAGTTAATTTTTTAAAAATTAATAAATAATTAAATTGTAAAAGATAAAGTTGAAATTATGAAATGTGGACACAAAAGAAGGAATCCCCTTTATGTATAGTAAAAAATATATATAATATTAATAAGATATGAGTCAATTCATACATAAAAATTATTTCACATTTGATTAAAAAATTTAAAATAATAAATTTATATTAGAATCAAAATTATATTTAAATCATTTATTTAAAATAATAATAATTTATTTCGGTCTTTTTCTTTAAATTCTTAAGTGATTCATTTTATTACAAATTTAGATCACTTCAATTGTTTTTTACAGCCTTAAACATACTAAAATAGTTTTAAAAAGATAAAAAATACTTGGTAATAATGTTCTTTGCAGAGATGCTTTTGTTATTTTGCTCTTACACTTGTTTATCTAAATAATGCACGAGAAATTATTAGGTGTTCTTACAAAACTATTTCTATCGCCAATCATTACGCAAAATTATATTTAGATCTTTATTTAAATTTTTTGTTCAATTCAGTACTCCAATTCTTTAAAACGATCCAATTTTATCATCTCCAATTTGATATCAGATTAGTACATAAGCTTAATTACAACTTATATATACATGTTACAATAATTTTTTTTCAATATATACATCAAATCATTTCACCTAAATACTTAAATTATTTTACTTTTTATATTTTTTACCTTTGTAATTTTTTACACCTGAAATTTTTTACACTTGTAAAAAATAAAATAATTTCAATATTTAGGTGTAGTGATTTGATGTATAAATTCAAAACAATTATTTTAACTTGTATATATAAATTATAATTAAACTTAGTTACTAATTTGGTCTTAAATTGGAAAGGACAGAGTTTGATCGTTTTAAAGAATTTGGATACTAAACTGAACCAAAATTTTAAATAGAGAACTAAATTGAAAACAACTATTACCAATATCACTAGTCATGATTGTAAGCTGCCACGTGACAACAGTAAATTGACATGTGACAGTTTATAAATTTTTACAAAAAAAAAATAAAAAATTTCACATACGATGTTAATTCCTTAACCGAGATGAATAAATTGAATTTTTATAAAAAATTGAGATATTAAATTGAACAAACTAAAATATATGGAATCAAATTAAACTTAACAAAAAATTTAGGATACCAAATCAGTAATTATATCTCAAAATAATAATGTTCCCAAATTTAAAAAATAAATAAAATAAATAAAAGTTGAGCAACAATATAAACCGATTTCTTAGTCGGCAGATCTCTTGCATGACCCTAACTATAAAAGTAAAACCATGCGTCCAAAACTTACTATCAAAATTTGATTTGGACTAATCAAACAAAACACAAATTACAATTTTACTACGATGATTTGGTAAATATTAATAAATTTTATTTTTTTTCTCTTTCAAATGCAACTTTTACCCACTCTTTTGACCTTGACTTAAAACTCTTTTTTTTAAGTAAAACAAAACAAAATAAAAGTTAAATTTTAGACACGACTACGTGGAGGTAATCTCCAATCTAGTAAAAAACCATTTTTGGAAAAATAACTTTCAGTTTTGTCATTAATTATTAACCAACTATTATTTTTATATATTTTTTAAAATTTAGATAATCCTTCTTACTGTCCAGGGCGAATTGCTCTTGGTGAGACCCTAGATTCTTCTGCAAAAATATCTTTCCTATTGTTATCATTTTATTATCAAAATAAAGTTAATAATTGATACAAAATTCTACGTAGTATTAATTGAGAAAATAAATATTGGATAAATGTGGTGCAACACATGACCGCTCATCTTATCTGTTGCAGGCCAAGGTCTTGTCTCATAAAGACAATCATATCACATTTTTTTTTTATCTTATACAGAAATAACTTTATCTCTTAAATTTTGGAGCTTTGGGAAAAAGTTACATGATAGCATTAAACTACTAATAAATGATTTTCAGTGTTTTATTTATGGTTAACGCTTTTGGTGTTTATGTTTATAAAGAGCTTAATTTCTAATTTGATTTTATTTTTTTAAAAGATTGTTAGTTATTGATTTTTTAATTTAGTTTTTTAGTCTTTTAAAATGATCAAATTTAATTCTTTAATTTTTTAAATACATAAAATTAGTTATTAATTTTTTTTTATTTTTATTGTTTACTGGTCCTTTAATTTTCGATCAATCATATGTTATTTCTCTTCTCCATCTATTAGGATGTCAGGTTTATTTTTCTTAGACTACATCATTCATGGTCTTCTCCATCTATTAGTACGTGACTTGCGCACGTTAAGGCATACATTAAAATAATTAATAACATTTTAATATTTTTTTAAGAGTTTAAAAGTATTTTAGTAATATGATACACTATAACACAACAAATAAAATACCTTTTTTAAAAAGTAATTTAAATTAAATAAAATATTATATATGTAACAGAATTTTAATTCATTAACATATGAGATAAATATTTGAAAAATACGTGCAATGTACAATTTAATAATATATTAAAGATTAGGAAAGGATTATACAAAAGAAATTCTTTCATTCTATCTTTACTATATTCAGTAGTATGATCTTATTGACAAGTACAATGTTATTTTTATTGTTATCAAGATAAAATAAATATGAAAATATTTAAACATTAGTTCATTCTATTTTTACTGTATTTATGTTTTTATGGGCAAAATTATTACAGTTAATGAATGGGGAGCAATGATTTGAGAGAGACAATGATATTCCTTTTCAATGAAAACAAATGCATAAAAGTAATGATTTGTGAGATTATGTTGCATTTTGAATTTTACTGTTTTGAAATGATTTACGATAGAACTTTGTTATGCTATCACTCTATCCCTCCTTATTATATTAGAACATATAAGATCTCTGTTGCTCAAACTGCACTCATGAAATCTTCGATTATGAAAAAGCAATGGAACGGATACATTATACTTGTATCCGATTCTAACTTCTACCTTTTTCTCCACTATCCGGTTCTATTTGTGATATATCTGGTTCTAATGTGCTTGAATTTTTTATTTGGATCCATATTGGGTGTATCAGATTCCTGTGATTTCTTCATTTTTTATTCTTCTTAGCTTGTGTCAGGAAGTTGATTACAGATTATTCATTTATATTTTACTTTAATGAACAAAATTTAAATATTTTATTTTTGACTTCAAATATATTATAATATTATTTTTTTAATTAATAAATATCATTAATATTTTTATTTACGTAGAACAAAATTTAAAATTAATTATAATTTATCTAACTATCATTTTATATTACATTTAACACCAAAAATAATTTAATAATCTAACTTTTTCATAAATTAAATATTATTTTTTATTAGTCATATCATTCAAATCTTACACAAACTTTTACAAAATTTACTTTTAAATTCACTTTATTATTATCTCCAAATCCCTTAAAAACAATAACACAAACATTTTACTCTACCGAATCTTTCCACTTATAAGAAGACAACATTTTTTATTGTTTTTGGTATGAAACTTTGTTGAAGGCCAAAACAAATTGAATAAACATTACTACAACGTAGGGATCATGCGTACTAAAATACATAAGTTGATTGTGTTGTGTAGAGATCAATTTCTGCCTAATAAATCATATTATCTTAACTTCAAATTGTTCTATTTATGAGTAAGACCTACATAGTCAGCGTGACCATAAGGTTCAAACAATTCTGCAAAAAAACCATTTTTCCTTCTGGGATTCTGCTTCATGTCTTTGCAGAGTTGATCGTGATACCAAATTCCACAAGTTGCAATGCACGATTTCCAAAAATATGTTCCTCCATATTGCTTCATGTTTTCTTCCCACAGTTTCACATCCTTCTCCATTTCTCTTATATTAGGAAGTTCAATGTTTCCATCCAAGAAATGTGCCACCCACAAGCTTTTGATTTCTGACGAAAAAATGTTTGACAGACTCTCTGCATATCCTATTATTGCCAACTGAGGAATCCGAGGGTGGATTATTTGTCTGAATTCATTGGCAAACATAGGTAAAGGTTAAAATTTTGGTGAAGATAATACTTTTTTACTCCAAATGTAGCATATACTACCACCATACAATATAAATTTAGAACATTGCCTATAAATTGACTGACAGAATGCAGAAGAGAAATAGGGAAAATCAAGAAAAGACTGACCTGTAGAGAGGAACTGTTGAGGAGGTTGGTGGCAGAGCTATCTGATTTTGGAAGAGTGTGGATTTGAACATGTTTCTTATTTTCTGGTCACCTTTGTATCCGGTGGCAAAAATGACTATATCTGTCTCTAGAGGCTTAGCTTCTCCTTCAATGATTACACCTTCACTGCAGAAGCTAAAGCTTTGTGATTTCTTTATGGTGATGGATCCTTCTTTGAGTCTGTCAAAGAAGTTATCAGGAAACACTGCAATCAGACATGTGGAGAGGTCTTGAAAAAAGCTGTGGTTTGGTATCAACCCATACTTCTTCAATGGCAACTTCCATTTTAGAGTAGTTTCAACAACTTTACAGATTCCCCATCTCTGAAAATTAACAGTGGAACTTTGTATCAAAACACTGTGCTATAAAAATTGAAAATGATTTTCAATGGAGTATTCACCAAAGTTGAAAATGGTTTTAACGGAGTATTCACAAAAGTTCCGCATCTAATATTATAGCAATAAAGAGTTATTTTTGAAGTTATCACCGGATAGATCTATACTCGATCTATGGGAACTTAGGGAAACTTAATTAGTTGTAGGCTTGGTCTTGTTAATCTATGAAATTTCTACCGTCTATTTTTTTTTTTTTTTTTGCAGTAGAGATATTGTGAAGAACTGTATAAAGAGAATGTCATTGAATGTTACCAATGGTGAGAGTAAAGTGGCCAGAAGGCCAAGAAAAAATGGCTCTCCTGGCTTGTGAACTGAAAGCTCTGCAAAACGATTTAAGAATAAGAATCCAGCAATAACTCCCCAGATGTTAAAATCTGGAAGAAACCAGTGCGCGTTCCTCTGGATAATTGTGCAGGGGTATTTGACTCCTATCAAAGTTATTAGAGAAGAGAAATATCAGAAGGGAAAATTTCAGAAGGAAATTCAACTAGGTATTAGCTGGTGATGTAGGATAAAGTCAAATAAATCATACTACTACAGGTTGAGTAGAAAACTTTGCAACCAAAACAATTTCTCACCATTTACTTTTGCACATTCAGCTGCAAGATCCATAGCAGATTTTTGAGAGCCTATTATTGCGACTCTTTTTCCTTTGATCAATTCAGCAGCAGTGTCATTGTCCATATCGGAGTAGTCCATGGAGTGCAATACTTTGCCATTAAAAACTTCAGGTCCTTGTCCCGGTGGGAATTCTGGAATATTTGGAAGACCACTGTATTTTCCAATGCAGAGAACAACAAACTCAGCCTCGTGTACCTGTTCATACAAATGTTCAATTTAGTATTTAACAAACTATAAAAACAAAATCACACGTGATTAAAAAAATCAACTTTATGCAAAAGCAGACAATGATGCCAGTCACTAAATTTTTGTAATTCAAAAACAGAATACTAAGAAACCAGGAGATATTTTTCGACAGAACAATGAATAAATAAAGGAAAGTGAAACTTCCTCAGACTAAACAAACCAGAAACACAAACCTCTGCAGATAAAGTCTTAGTATTTTGCACAGTGACATGCCAAGTTCCCTTGTGGCCAAAGGGTGTGCCATTACCACCCCACTGTTCCCATGACTTAATTTCTTCACTAGACTCTCCTCCAACATAATCTACATGAATGACTTTGGAGTTGAATCTGATGTGAGGAATGAGGGAAAAATGTTGAGCATAGGAGTTAAGATAATCTAGCACTTGGTTGTGATTTGGATTATCTTCTTTTACTGAAGAAGGCCATGGAAAATCCATGAACTGGTACATTTGTTTATTGTTTTGGAGCTTGGTGGAGTTCATAGTATGCCTCCATACCCCTCCAACGCCATCATCAGCTTCAAACACAGTTGGGTGAAATCCAAACTCTAGAAGGTATTTGCAGGCAGCAAGGCCACTGGTTCCTGCACCGATCACTATAACCCTTCTTTCCATTTCAACTGGGAAGAAGCAATTTCAGGGCTTTAATGTTTTGAAGCGAATGCTTGGAACTATATTAATAGTAAAATCTTACGAATGTTATGCAGAGACGTGTGGTCTTCTTTCTATGTAGTATTGACTTGTTTATTATCTAAATATTTGTAAGGCAGGGAAAATTGTGTATTATTTTTCTTCACTGCTATAACAGTAACTTTGATTCCTTTTTCTAAAATTTGCAATGATGATATCTGAAATATTTGTTTGTTTCTGAAATTTTAGTTCCTCACACTTGAATTATCTGTAAGAAAAAAAAATTGACAAATTTTCTCTTAATAGAATTAAAATAGATTATTTTTTTATTTTTTAACTAAAATAATAATTTTTTATCCAAATTGGTAATTTATCAAAATTTATTAAAAAAAAACTATTAATTTATCATTTTTCTTATCTATAACTTCGTACAAATCTATTATGGTTCACGTGTTTGTTGTCTTCTTTTCATATGGCTCTGACGGTTGATCTACAATGACATAGGGAGATGAAGAGAACGTGCATATTACAAAAACTGGTTTTTTTCCCAAATTGGTGCAATTTAATTATGTATTTCTCGAAATGGTGCAAATTTTTTTTAAATTTCAGTGAAGGGTAAGTCGTGCCAAGGTGATGCGACTTTAGTATGAAGAAGTCGTGCCAAAATGAGGTGATGTTAATTAAACTGAATTGAAGTCGTGCCAACATGGAGAGATTTCTATGTTATGAAGAAGTCGTGCCATATTCAGAGGACTTTAATTAACATTTTAAGCAAAGTCGTGCCAATATGGAAAGACTTCAGTGTTGTATTGATAATGAAGAAGTCGTACCATATTGGGACGACTTTAGTTCGAATAAAAATTAAATATTTTGTAGTCATATTAATTAGTTAAAGATAATGATGATGTTGTTGTCTTTGGTTTATATTTCGTTATATCATCCAAAGATAATGATGATGACGATCCAGTTCAGAGCCCTCAATTAAGACCTAGACCTCCTTGTGGCACAGGCTCTCATAGATAACTTTCATGCCCTATTATAACAAACCAAAACATCATGAAATTTTTAATTACTTATATGCATTATAAACCAAAGACAACAACAAAAACTTCATGTTGTTGTCTTTGGTTTATATTTCGTTATATCAACCAAAGATAATGTTGATGACGATCCAATTCAGAGCCCTCAATTAAGACCTAGACGACACCGAAGAAGATCTCCTTGTGGCACAGGCTCTCATAGATAACTTTCATGCCCTATTATAACAAACCAAAACATCATGAAATTTTTAATTACTTATATGCATTATTATTTAACTAATTAATATGACTAAAAAATATTTAATTTTTATTCGAACTAAAGTCGTTCCAATATGGTACGACTTCTTCATTATCAATACAATACTGAAGTCTCTCCAATATGGGACGACTTATTCATTAACAATTGAAGTCTTCCCATATTGGCACGACTTTGCTTAAAATGTTAATTAAGTCTGAATATGACACGACTTCTTCATAACATAGAAGTCTCTCCATGTTGGCACGACTTCAACTCATTTTAATTAATATCGCCTCATTTTGACACGACTTCTTCATACTGAAATCGCACCACCTTGGCACGACTTACCCTTCGCTGTAATTTAAAAAAAAATTACACCATTTCGGAAAATACATAATTAAATTGCACCAGTTTGAAAAAAAAACCACAAAAACTAGGTATCTCATCGTGATTCCATATACTTTTTAAATGTTGAATAAAGATATAAATAATTAAAAGGTAAGAGAAAATTATGTAAAACTAAATTCAAGAAGAAACTTGGAAATAATTAAAAATGAAGGGATGAAAATTGTAAAAAATATAATCATGCATTTTTGTAATATATAGATAAAGCTATAATTACAATTAGGATTATGTATGTTTTTAATTAAAATTTACTTTTGTGTCAAATTTTAGAATATTTTGATTTTCAAATTTTAAAAATAAATTAATTAATTTTCTTAATCAAATAACATTTTCTTTTACAGCTTAGATAATATTGTATATTAATATTTGTGTTGAAATGTGTTAAATGGTATAAATAATTTAAATAAATTTAAAATATCAGTGTCAAAAATTAACACAATTATATTAAGATGATTATATCTTTTCATTTTTAAAGTTTAAGTCAAAACATGTCAAATAATATAAACCATTCGAACAACAACTTGAAATGTCATTTAATATGTAAAAAGAATTTAACATACTTAGGAGAATTATATTTTTTTCATTTTCATTTTTAAAATTGAGAATCAGACCATAACAAAGATTGAAAAGAAAAATTCTAATTTTACATAATAAGTTCCGGACTTAAGAATACATTTTACCCTTATCATTAAACCTTTTTAAATAAAAAAAAATGGAAAACCATATACTCGCGAGATGGAGAAGAGTAGTGTAGATTTAAATGTTTTTTTCATATGTAATTTAGTACTTTTATTTAAGTATACTTCCTATTCAATGTTTTTTTTTTCAATTGTTTCTATTTATTTTCATTATATTATAACTTTTTTTTTTGTTAAGTGATAATATAAATAAAATGTTTAAATAAGTAATTGATTCAGTAATTCTTTTATACATTAAGTACTTAATTGAACTTTCTTATGATTTTGATTAATAAAAAGTATTAGTTTAAATATTAAAATGAGAGATAGTATCACTTTTAGATTTGGTCTCTATAGTATCCATATCTTGAGGATGGACGATACATTTGACTGGTTAAGAAATAACAATCTGAACTAAACAATGTGACAATTTTATATAGTAAAATTTGACAATTTTATCAAATATTAGATCAGGTTTCGTATTGAGACCAACCGTATAAATATTTATATATTTTTTTGTTAACTATCTTTAAATTAAATAAAGTTTTAGGAAACTAAGTTTTCAGAGTTTTTTTCTGACAGGTTTTGAGAATTTACCTTTACTTTTGATTATATCTTTGGTTTTGAAAAAGTCAAACATTTATCTATTGGAGAAGAGTATTTAATTTATTTGATTAAAACTAGTTGAACTTCTCTTCTTATTTTCAATTTTGTTATACACTAATGGTCAATAAAAATAATAGAAAATAATTCACAGTGATTATTGGAGAATTCATAGTGATTATTGCTTCTAGCCAAAAGCCAAATCCTATTTCTCAAGTGTAGGTGGTGCTGTATACTAATTTATCAAGTAAAATAGTTCTATTTTGTTGACAAAATGAGAACAGGAGAAGGTAAACACGTAACTAATAAAATTCTGGAGTGAAATGAAACATATGATGCAATTCTTGTAGTGAATTGAATTGACCGAGTAAAACCCTTTTGGACTAGACCCATTGTCGTTCTTCTTTCCTATTCTGTAGGTGACATGATGACAAATATGTTAGAGGAAGAGGTGATATTTAGAAGAGAGAACTCAAATTTCTATGATGGAAAATGCCAAGTATAACAATGTATTTATAGGAGCTAATGGAGATATCTAGACTCATTTCTAGGAGTTTCTCTAATTAATGCTCCACTGTGGAATTTTCTACATCCTTCATTAATTAGGATATTCTAGAATTTCTAGATCTTACTTAGGGAAACTAAGAGACTTCTAGATAATTCTTTATTTCAAATTACAATAACATTTCTCCCCCTTAATTTGAAATCTTCTTTTGCACACCAATCTTTGCTCTTAGCCTTTGAAAATCTTCAAACTTTAATGGC
>Ga0214544_1001223_pt1 | contig 52403 bp, 36 predicted proteins | sample CNSS3metaG_FD_160074 | JGI IMG/M metagenome (GOLD analysis project Ga0214544, IMG submission 160074) | Root nodule microbial communities from cowpea collected in UCLA plant growth center, Los Angeles, California, USA - CNSS3 | ecosystem: Host-associated > Plants > Roots > Nodule | place: USA...
ATATATATATATATATATATATATATATATATATATATATATATATATATATATATATATATATATATATATATATATATATATATATATATATATATATATATATATATATATATGTATATATATAGGTTATTTTATTAATTGTGAATATTTTAATTATTTAAATGGGGATAGAGATATGGCGGGGACAAATATTACAGCGGGGATATGTACATCCCCATATCCATACCCATACCCATACCTAATTGAAAAAGTCGGGAATTCCCAATACCTATACCCATACTCAGTCAATGTGGGAATTTTCCGTCAAAACGAGAACGAACTCGGGTAATATCCATGGGAATGAGTTTACTAGTTATCTGAATTCCAAATGTAGTAATTGCTAGATACCACTATAGAAATAAATGTTTACAATATACAAAACAAAGGAGATTTTTAGATTGTGGTCTTAACTTTGTTGTTCAATCAAACGATTGGGTTTTATTTTGACCATTAATGCAAACATTTGATTAAAACAAGTGAAAAAAAAACGCTTAAATATACTTCATTTTCATTTCATAATTTCTATAACAAGAATATTAATAATTAAGTATCAAATAATGCTAGAGAGATGCGTGGGTATAAATAAATAAAGTGAGTTTAAAGTAGGTTGAGCGTATTTTAAATTGAAGTTAGAATAATTTTTTTTTTAACAAAATTGATTTTATTGAAGCTAGTATTCATCAAATTGATGTAGTTATAATTTATTTTTAACATTTATTTATGTTAGTATTTGTTAAGTTGCTCTATCACTCTATTAGAGGAAAACTAACCTTTTATGTTAACGATTTATTTAAACATCGATGAAAATGACAATAAATGTACAATGACATTTTTAAATTTGTTTACGTTGGACTGTTTGAGATTTGATGAAAAACTATTTAAATTAAGACTATCAACTTTTTTTTTACTCATGATTTCAGCGGTATTTTTCCTCCATTTTTTCTTTCTACATTTACATTGTGTGTGAGTGTTTTTAGAGACGTTGGAGGTCATTTTCCTCCATTTTTTTTTCTTTTTATATTTACAATAATCAATTATATTTTTTTAGTCATAATAATAGCTATTTTAATAATTAATAATTTTTTATTAAAACTTCCGCATAATGTAAAAAATCATAATAGAGCACTAAACATTTTAGCACCCAGTTTAATTGAAGTCAAAATATATATGCACAACAACTAGTTGATGTGTCTTCTCATCAAAACAATTCTTATACACATAGCATATAATTTCACTAATACAAAGATAAATATGCACATAAAAAAAATCTAATTATTATGGCAATGGAGAGGAAAATCACCTGGATAAAGGAGATCCCTCTCTTGATATGAATGTTCCTTTGGTATGCAGTTTGTGTGCTCTTGGTGACCTAATTATTGTTTCATTTTCTTCCAAAAAAAAAAACTAAGCAACTTTCAAAGTTTGATTGGTCCTACAAAAGAGAAACAATCACCTCCTCCTTTTTCTTTGTTTTTCTTTTGGAAGGGAGGAGGAGCTGAAAAAGTTGTGTGCACCTTGGTGGAATGTTTGAGAATATAAGAATTTGTAGGGTTTGAAAGGATAAAAAATAGATTGTGGTGAAGATGTAGAGATAAATTTTAGCTACAATATCCTGGACGAGTGTCTAGGCATACAAATTGCTGAAATATTCTAAACCAAAGTCAACCATTCATTTTACTTTTCTTCAATAATATAAAGAGTGTGCTTTTAGATTTGTTTAAATTTAGCTTCCACAAATAAAGTTGGCAAATTTTAGTTTTGAGATTATACCTACGTGCGTTATTCTCTCAGATTCTTGTTCATATGTAAGCGGTTTATGAACACCACTCTTCTAAGATAGAACTTTTACTAAGATCCAATATTAGGTTTTCCATCCAACAGGACTAGAAAAATCTCCTTTTTCTATTTATATAACTAAAATTTATTACATGAACATAACATTTTTATAAATGATTAATCTTATAATTTAAAGTCTTTTTTATAAACTAAGAACTATTGTAATTTAAAATAGTCTTTATTATTAATAAAAATTTATAACTAGTTTGCAAATAAAAGTTTAAATTGGTCTCTAACATTAGTCACCAAAGTTTTAACTACTTATACTGTTAGTTTCTAAATTAGTTTGTATTTCTTGATTTAATTGTGAAAACGACGACAATTATTAATCTCAATAAGAAATTGCATTAGACACAAGTGTTTTGTCTCACATACAATACAACACTATGTAATCTTGTTTAACACGACACAAATGTGCTTTGACAATAAACACAGAGTGAGCTAACCTCATAAAAAATAACAACATAATCGCTTATATTTTGTATTGTGGGGAATATGTACTACTTTCATATGCCAAAGAGATCTGTATGTTGTGTTTGGATCCGCATGAGTACTGTTCATCCGGATGGAAAATGAGTTGCGTACGTGTTTGGTTCTACTGATTTGTACTGATTTGAGAGAGCGGATTTGTGCATGAGTTGCATATTTTTGCACTCTCTAAAATGAAGAGAAATGCAGAAAAAACAACTCATCACGTTAAAATTAATTCATTGTCCATGTATATAAAAATTGATTTGTTTTATATATAATCGTTTATATATATATATATATATAATAATAATTATATAATAATTATATTTATCTTATAATAATTACTATTGTACCACACCAAGCCAACTTAACAAAATAATAATAAAACGATCACCATACCTATACACCAAAACATTCAAGTAACCGGCCTAGGCTGGGCTGACCTAAGCCTAGCCGGCCTGAACCGATAACATAAACATCCAGAGGAATAACTTGCCTAATACAGCATATGAGCAACACAAACCGTCAAGGGAAGTAGTCGGTTTAGGCCGACTACCTTAATACGCTTAGCAAAACCCCCCTTTATGTTCAATGAGCCCACAATAATCAATCTAAGGGCCTGGGTTAGGGCCAGGCCCACTTACAGCCCAAACTAGGGCCCGAGCTAAGGCCCGGCCCATGACATAACCAGACATAGTTAATACTCTATAAATACACGTGGACCCCAGTAATTAAAGGTACGCATTCATTACTCCATTAATCACCTGATCTGACTTTTCGAGAGCTTTGACTCACTTGAGCTTCGGAGTCCCTTCTGCAGGTAACCCCTCCTGGGTCCAAGCAGACATGTACCAACCGGGAAGAGGCCAACTGAGGAGATAGCGGACTATATGGGTAAGGTGACGCTTGTGCCTAACTTATCTTGTTTGTTCTCTACAAGAACAACTATTATATAATAAAATATATAAAATAATTATATATTAATTATATGTATATTATGATAATATTATATATTAATATATATATATATATATATATATATAATTATACATATATATTTAATTAATATTTTTTTAAATATTAATAATAATAATTATTATAATAATTAGAATTATATAATAATAATATTACTAGTATTAATATTATTATTCAAATAAATATTTTTTGTAAATGAATTGATTATATAAAATAAAATAAATTTAAATAATGTGGAGATATAAATTAAATAGTCTATATTATAAATCATTTTAAGTTATCATTAAGAATAATAATAATTTATTTTAAGTTATTAATTAAATTATATTTCTAATTTTAAATAACATATTTAATTTTATTTTAATATAATTTCTTCAATTTATATGGAAGGGTAAAATGATAATCATATAATTTACTCTATTAAAAATCATAATTTATTAAATTTTATCAATCACATCATATACAAACTTTCATAAATTTTTCACTTATATCCACTCAAATCATACTATCTTTCCTTTAATCCAAACAATCCCATCTTTATCTACAAATCAACACAGGTTCAATCCCCCAAATCAACACCCCAATTCAAACAAAGCATTAAGTGATAACACATTTTATATACATATTTATAGCTTTCTTGTATATTGATTATACTTTTCAAATGTTTTATTTTCAACTTTTTAGCTCATTTCCATTTTTTAGTAATAAATATGATTATTTGATATATTTTCCTTAATTTTATATTTTTTAACTCATTTGACCTTCATCCATGGTTTTGGCCATAACTTTCTATGTAAATATTACTTTTAGCTTATTCTAGTTGGAATGGATTCTACGTTTCCATAGTTTTAAAACCAACATATCATTAGTCGGATTTAACTTCCCTGTATTTGTTCTGACTTGAGTAAGATTTGTTGAAAATTTGTAAAGAGAACCCTTCAAATTTGACTTTTCCTTGCATTAATTCGGTTTAAGGACTTGATTCGAGTCCAAATTAGGCCTACATTAGCTTCGTATTTTAGAGCCTGTATATAAGGCCTTTATTGAGCTGAAAAAGTGAAGAGAGAATTCATTTGCAAAGTTTTAGTTTTTTTTTTTTTTTTTTTTTTTTTTTTTTTTTTTTCTCTTATCTGTTCTTATTTTACTTTTGTCTTTTCATATTCTTTGCTATGTTTTTTTCTTTGTTGCTGCATTTTTACTTTTCAGTAATAGAGAACCAATTCTCTGAGGATCAATTCACCAGATTAAGATTAAACTATGTCAGATGATTTTTGGTTTGTTTTGTTATTGAATTTCTGGTTGATTTGTTCTCATTTTTATTATTTTCATTTCTATTTGTTCAAGCATTGAATTTTTTTGAACTTTAAGTCTCTTGCAATTTAGTTTCATACACTTCAATGCATTCAATTTCCTGATTTCATTTTTAATTTGCATTTTTTTTTTGTTTTTAATCCCTAAAACCACCTAAGTTAATTTGTATAGGAACAATGCTAAAAATTGAATATAGCATGTTGCTTAAAGAAGAAAATAATATTTATTGTTTCATGAAGTGCATTAAATGCCCATCATTAACCGTTCTTCAGATGAAAGAAGACATTTGAAAAGAGCTTGAGTTACTCAATGGCCAAAAACGATTTTACAATGAACATGTTATTCAAAACCTTATAAAGAAACTCAAGAAGAAGAAGAAAATGAGAGATTATATTGTAGTGTCAAAGACTACTGAAACATTTGGGCCAACATAAGCTAAGTACCCTATTATTAATAAAATCTTTCTTTGTTGAAAATAAAAAAAAAACAAAACAGCATACCATAAACAAAATGCTAAGAAATAACAAACAAGATAAAATCAAAGAGAAAAAAAAAACAAATAACATAAAATAATTAATGGAAAATTATGGAGGAAGATGACATCGGTGATCCATTGCCGAAGAATCCCTCCATGGCCCAAATAAAACTGAAAAAGGAAAAATAGAAAAAAAGGAAAATGCAAAGTCATGCTTAGTTGTAGGTATTTTACAAATGATCCTTCCCAAGGCCAAGATCCTAAAGTCACCCAAAGAAATTTGGGATTATTTAAAAGGAAAATATGAGGGAAATGAAAAGATTCGAAGCATGAAAGTTTTAAATTTGATAAGGAAGTTTGATTTGCAAAGGATAAAGGAGTTTGAGACAATTAAATAATACTTAAACAAGTTGTTGGATATTGTTAACAAGAGAATATTCTTGGAAAAGAAGTTTCCAAATTCTAGTCAGCTCAAGAAAATTTTGGTAACGATGCTAGAGAGATACAAAGCATCTATTACTTTGTTCAAAAGTGATACATGCCTTACAAGTACAAGAGCAACGAAGAATAATGAGAGAAAATCATGCAAGTGAAGGTACTTTATTGCATATTGACAAAGGTACTCTTGAAGTCAAGAACAACGAAAGGAACAAATATAACAACACCAAGGTTTTCCCATATTGTTCATATTGCAAGAAAAATAATAATCAACATAAGAAGGGTTTGGTGGAGGCCAAATGCAAAATGCCACAAATGTGGTCAAATGGAGCATGCAGAAAAATATAAAAATTCCTAGATTCTTAAAAAGATGTCAAAATTATAAAGAACAAACAATAGGATGAAGCTCTTCCATACAACATATCTATGATATTTATCATATCTTAGAAATCCTAAAAATCCAAACAATGATTTGATTATGTTTAGTACATGCATACTAACCAAACAAAGAACACCTAAAAAAATGATTAAACACCTTATGAATCATCCAATCTCCTAGTCCCAGATACTTATGCGATCAAAGCTCTCGACACCCTAGATAGACCAAACCAGGGAAGATTTGTACTAAGGTGAGTTCTCTATAATCCTATTAAGCACTTATCCAAGACCGTTATAGCTAAATATTGACTTAAGCATCATAGAACTTTTTTTAGGTACCCTTCTCTAAGTCGGAGCCGAATACAACAAAGTTGGACAAGCAACAACAAAAGCATAATAGATGAATTGTGGTTTTATAGGACTATCTCGGTCTTATAAGAACACCTTACATTACCACAAACTAGTTTTGCTTAGTCAAAAGTTATTAACTAACCCCAATGTGAGAACACCAAATACTAAAGACAAATCAATCTTGGAGAAATATTGGAGGTTTTACGTTTCAAAGTTCATTTCAATTTTAATTTCCCCAAAAAAATAAACCTATGCAAAATAAAATGATATATAGATATATTAAAAATAACTTTATGTGCATACATGGAGCTTTTGAAACTTACATATCATTATTAACCATCCAACGTTTTATTTGACACATTTAACGTGAAACATCTTGTTTTCTACATGTTCTTACCATAAAAAAGCATGGGTCCTCCCAAGGTCGACTCAAGGTTGAAGCAAGTAAAACACCCACTTTAGGCCTCGGGGAAAAGAAGGTCTCAAAATTTTTTTTTACTACTAATATTTCTCTATTAAATTAATTATAAAATTATGTTTAAGAAAAAAAAAACCTCATTTTTTCTAGTACTAATTAATATACCTCTATTAAACTAATTATAAAATTATATTTAAGATAAAAAAGTCCTCAAAGAAATCTTTTATTACTAATATAGATTTGTTAAATTAATTATAACTTTATATTTGTGAATAAAATTTAATTAAATTATTATTAGTGTATGTTAATATTTATTGATATTAAAAATGATAATTAATGAGTTAAAAAATTATTTTAGTAAATTAAAATTTTGTTTACAAGAAAGATAATAATAATAACTAGCTATCTTTATTCTCTTATAATAGTTATGAATTTTATTTTCTTCTTTTATCTCTATGTGACTTCTCTTGTCTCTCTTTACTTTCTTCTCTTCTAAGAGTTTTTTTTTTAGGATTTTGGCAGATTACATTCCTCAAAACTCTTGAATCTTATGTTGTCCATGTGTACCAATTTTTTCATAATCATTTCTTGTTAGTATGTTTTTTTTTTCTATTTGTGTTGTTATTATTTTTTGTTTTGGATTTGTATTAGAATTATAAATGTGTTTTCTTTTTTTCCTAGTTTTATTTTTTGGTATTTTTCGATTTAAGGATTTCGAGGGTTTTTCTTTTTTTTTTCATATATCTTGACGAGGAACTGAATTTATATACAAAACTATTAATTAGATTATGGTTTAGTCTTTTGTTAGATAATTGATTAATTGGAGCATAATTCAAAGTTGAGTTTTCTGTATAAAGATAATTAAAGTTTAGAAAAAAAAGTGTAACGTCCCATTTAATTATTAAACGAAATTAAAGGAAACGTCACGCGATAAAGTATAGCAGCGTAGTCTTGGGGTCCTTAACGCAACCCCTACAACCTGGCACACCACGATGCCAACATAAAACATATACAATTCTAACAAGGTGTGTAGAGTAAGAAATCATAAGATGATACAGGGGCCGTAGCCCTAAGGAAATCATGAATAAAATGACTCCAGCCCAGATGGCTAAGCTGCTGAATCACTGTTCCCTTGCTGACCACGAGAACCTTGCCCATCTGCTCCCATCAACCAAGTTGATGATCATCGCAAGGAAGAACAGACACATACAACACAACCATGCAACAAAACGGGTAAGCTAGAGCCAACACATATTCATCATACAGTCAAATATATTTTCATCATCTCATAACCATATAACAACCAAACATGTTATGACTCTTCATTCAATACACTACGACTCGACTCGACTCATCCGGATACGTATAACTTGGTCGGATTCAGCGGATGCTTGCACTTGTGGTGGATACCTCTGCTCGACCCTGAGCTGCTCGATCCTGAGCCATGTAATACAAGTGTTATGATGAATCAAATCTCCCTTACCACAAGGTTAGCCCTTAGTGAATTTCAGGCCTCCTGCTACTCTCACCACAAGAGTCAGTTCGCTCTAAGTGAGACTAACTGGCCCCTTAGAGTATCAGGATGCAGTCCTTACCTTGAATCCTTACCTAGTTATACAGATGGGACACCACCATGGACACCCACTAACAGGGGCCATGGGATTACGTCCCGACCACTGAAGCGTAGCCCTGGAGGTCTCACCTAGGGACCCCAAGGAATTACACGCTGACACGGACCAACATTCATAATTCAGCAATAAGAGAATATTAAATCCCATTTTTCAATTCCATATCAACCCTTGAAATCAATTCCTCATATGCATCACATCTCAAATCCATACCTCTGACCATCACCACCCCAATGAGTCTAGGGCCTCGTCTCATATTAATACCAAGTTCCTTTAGTTCCAGACTACTCATTCATTTCACATGCCAAGTTCCCACAATACCCAGTATTCATCATTTATGAATCATATCATGCATATACATCAATTCGTTAGGCATATAAACATACATATGTACATGTATTTCATCATGGCAGTCATACCCAAGCAATTCCAATCATAAGAGAGCAAACACTCTACCAACCACCACACTGACTCGCCCAAATCCCTCGCTCAGGCTGAAGGGTCTCGCTCAAGCGAGACGTGCTCGCTCAGGCGAGTCCCTCTTCGCTTAGGCGAGGGCTCAAAAAGGGGAGCAGGAGCACATGCGGGATCTCGCTTAGGCGAGACCCCTCTCGCCTGGGCGAGATGCTCGCTCGCTCAACACGTCAAACTGGTCGCCTGGGCGACCTTTCGCGCAGAAGCCCTCATTCAAGATATTACAAGTCTACTATTATGTTTATTTTCTTGACAACTAGAACCAGATTTTATTGTTTTAATTCATTCGTTTTATATACTTATCTTTAGTAATATTTTATATATTATAATTTTTTATTTCATATAAAAATATACAGATATGCCAACTAGAAAATTTGAATAAGACTATTCAAAAATATAAAAGAAGAGAAGAATTGAGACTTTAATTGTATCACAAAAATAGCTATGAATAAATTTGAACAATTTAAAATATATGAAGATATTTTTGGTTTTTTATTTAGTGTTAACAAATTAAAGTAACTAGATTATACATTTTTGAAAGAAAAATGCTTAAACATTGATTTTTTTTTTAAAACATGATAATTTGTTGGATATTGATTGATTTGATTTATTTTCAGAACTAAATATCTTAAGGAAAATTATAGATTTGAAAAATGATAAACCAATTGACATTATAAATTATATAAAAATAATAAATTCTTTCTTGAATGCATATCTAACTTATAAATAATGTTAACAATTCCCGTGTTCGGCTGAAAGAGTTTATCAGAACTAAAGATTATAAAACCTTATTTAAGATAATCAAATTCTCAAGAAACATCAAATAGATTAGCCTGATTATTTATTGAGAAATAAATGTTAAATGAAATTAATTATGACAATTTAATAAATAATTTTGTATAAAAAAAGCTCAAAAACTAAACTTTAAATAAAAAGCCTTATTTTTTAAGTTTGCTTTAGACCTCTCAAATCATTGAGCCGCCCCTAGGTCCTCCGAGGTGACTTGGAGAGATTGGATAGTTGATATGTGAATAAAACTAAAAAAAGATCCACTTTCAGAAGATTCTCCGATGCTCAAGTTAGAAAGAACATAAAAAAAAATACAAATATAAAAAAAGTAGATGAGATTGAAAGCAAGTACTCTCTGTGAGTATCCTCATATTTGTAGGTAAGTGTGGATCATTAAGATAATTAAATGATAATATCATTGATTGACAAATTATTCTTTAATGATTGAAAAATTATACCTTAATAATAACATATTATCCATTATTTAATTTATTATTTCTATATATGTATATGAATTAATCTAATGAGATTTTGAGATTTTGACATATGTACTCATAATTTTATTTAATGCGGTATAATATTTTATAATATAATATAATCGTATTTATTAAAAAAAATACATATTACAAAATATTATTAAAATACTATATTTATTTAATATTATTCTTGAGCCGGACGAATAGGAAACACTACCTTTTACTTTTTATAGTTGATAAATCAATGATACAAGCTTTCTCTTTCTTTTCATTTTCTTACTCCACTAATCAAAATAGCATACTAATAATTAATGATAGATTAACAATTATAATGTTATTTATATAATTTTTAATATTCACTAAATTATTTATCAAAATATATTATTAATTAATTAAAATTTTATTAGTAAAATAAACATTAACTGGTTATACATTAAAAAAATGTAAACCATGATATTTCTTTTCGAAAATAATAGAAAATATAAAGAGATATATTATATCATTTTATATGCACATGTTTCAAACATTTCCGCTACGTATAGGTGAGAAGTTTGACTAATCACGCATATTTGGTGCGCTATGATTCTTCTCCGATTACTCACAACGAAACTTCCCTCTGGTGTGCTAGCAGCTACATATTGTCATCATTACAAACTTAGCTTTTAGTTTTCAAAACACATTTGGCGTTATCACTTCTCTTCTTCTCCCACACATTCTCTAGAACAACTTTTAAGATTCCCTGCTAGATACGGGAGCATGATAATTGAAGATATGGGAGCATGAAAATTAAAAGAAGATACAATATATCTAAATTTGATTTAAATTTTTTTTTTATGATTAAATATGTTTTTGAAATTTTGGTCCAATTTATTTTTTCAATTTTGGAAATGCGTGTATTTAGTCCTCTTAACCTAATTTTGTTAAGTTTATTTGACATGTTAAAAAATATGTTTAATAATAGTCGAGAAATGCGTTTGAAATCTCAAATACACTTAAACAAAATTTTGTTAAAAAAATTACATTTACGCATTTCAAAATATATAGGACTAAATTAGTTCAAAATTTAAAAAAAAAAGACTAGTTTAAATTTTAATACTAAGTTGAGAGATAAAAAAATATTTAGCCCTTATTTATATAGTAAAATACACGCTAGGCTAGGCGTATGCATGTTCACTTTTTTATGATAATAAAAAATAATAAAATTTTTATTATTATAGTTATGAAATTAAATATAAATATTTTTTATAACTTTATTGTAAATAGATTTTATTTATTTTATAAGTAATTTTATAATTAAGAAATAATTAAGTTTAAAAAAAATAGTAAAATTGAAAAAAATGATTAAATTTAAAAAAAAATAAAAAATGGATAAAATAATAATTTTGATTTAAAAGAAATTACTGAAAAAATAAATTTAAAAAACAAATCTGACCACCAAAAATGAAAATGCCTTTAGTGTAAATTAGTCACAAAATATATATATATATATATATATATATATATATATATATATATATATATATATATATATATGTGTGTGTGTGTGTGTGTGTGTGTGTTTGAAGTCATTTATGAAAGCAAATCTCTTTGAATATTATTTTGAGTGAAGTCAAACCTTAAATCTTATTTAAAACCCTTAAGGAGAATTAGGCTTCGTACCACTTAGACACCAAACAAATGTTGATTATACTATTTGTACTTACTTTGACAATAGAGCGTTGGGCAATCAAACAGGATAACAAAAACAAACACTAATCAAATCGTGGCAAGTATAAACCGATTAAAGTTGTAGAAAAAGAAAAGTGAAGTGACTATTGACAGTATTCAATACAAAACTTAGATGTTTTAAAAAGAAATAAAGTTGGAACGATTCATCGAAAAAAAAAATTAGAATTTTCATATATGATTAGTCATTAATTAAGTATGTGACATTTTAGTATATATATATATATATATATATATATATAATATTTATATATATCTTAGTAATAATATTTATTATCTATATCTTAGTAATAATATCTTTTATAGATACTTAAGAGAAAAAAAAATGTAAAAGATAAATGATGTTGAGTACGAAAATCTTTAGAACTTTCATGATTTTGTTTTCGAAAGGCGCCTCGTTTTCGAAAGGCGCCTCGAAAGGTGAAAGGAGGAAGGGTATTTAAATTGTCTTAAGCTTCGACTTCTAAGCAACGTGGGACTATTGGACGCATCCCCAGTCGATGTCTAAGGAGAATGAGTGGATCATCCACAATAGAGGGCATAAAGGACCGATAGTTCGCATGTAAAACCTCGTTATCTGTCACCTGTCAATGTTCCGTCCTAGGACATCGTTAAGGTCAATCACCATGCATCCGAGGTATTGTCCACTTTGGAGCTTGTGCTCTGTCACAGTTTTGTCCTTAAAAGGCGCCTTAGAGGGTGGAAGGAGGAATGGGTATTTAAACCGCCTTTGGCCTCGACTTCTAAGCGATATGAAACTATTGGGTGTAGTAGGAACAAATATAATACATAGTATTTTTGGAAGATAAAATGTACGGTTTGGTAGGTCTATTGTTTGTTTAGAGAGATTAAAAAAATATATATTCTAACATAGTATATTGTTAAAATATTTTTTATGAGAGTATTCTTTGAGCTTCTACCTAAACATTTTGACTATTGTTAATGTTTGTAACTACTATTGACCAACTCATAAGTCACTCCTAGCTCAACCAAGTTGTTAGCACAAATAGCCTGGATGATTTGGTGCTTGAAGATTTGATGAAGGTACATAAAGTCATTGCTTTAGAACATGTTGGAATCATGCTTAAATTGATGAAGATGTAAAGATTTGATATTTCACGAGTTGATCAAGCCTTGTGTGTGCTCTCTATCTGGTTTAGTCATGAATAAAACAAGCTTGAAGATTGAGTTCTTATTGTAGACCATTTAGAATTATATAGATGTATAAGGTCTTTGTTGTGCTTTTTAATCTGTTGAAATATTTTTCAATAGGTTAAATGGTGTCTTTTAATCTATTGAATGACTTTTTAACATATTAGAAGGTTTGTTGCAGTAGTTTTAATTGTTACATATTCAATCAGTTGATTTATTTTGGAATCGACTAATTTCACTTAAGTTAAGTGAAATCAACCGATTGATTTGAAAATCAACTTGTTGAATTTCGTAACAGTTTGACTACAAAGTCTATTTTTCTCAAAAGATAGCTAAGAAGACCATTTTTTAGCGTGAAAATTGTTTGAAATCTATGGAACTCTCTCTCTTTCGTGATCATACAGATGTGCAGCTGTTGAAGATTGATCTTGGATCATTCTTGGAGCCTTGTGCTTGGTGTTTGAAGCTTGGAGAAAGAGGTTTTGGCAGACAAGGTTATGCTACCACTAAGATTTGGTCTTTCTCAAGCTTATGGGTTGTGCCTAGTGGTTTTCTAAGTCTGCAAGGGTTGTCTTGATGTGCTGGTGTGGTTCTTATGTTATTCAAGAATCATTGTGTGGTGTTTTTTTTTGCATATTTTGAAAGTGTAATGTTGTAAACTTTGTAAATATTTTAAAATAGTGTAAAGATTCGGGTTGCCTTGACCTATCTTTTTGATATTCTTGTGTGTTTTGGCATGATCTGAAGTTGTGCTCATATTTGTATCACTCATAAGAATCAATCTTGTTTGATCTTTCATACTGTTTTTGGTTTAAATCACAAATTCGCATTTCTACAATTTCCCAGTTTTTTCAGTCGACTGTTTTTATGATTTAATTTATTGATTCTATCAGTACTTATCTATTTAATGAAATCAATAAGTATCTCTCTTTTTTATTGATTGAAAGTGTGCAATTCAACAACCTTTGCATCCTTAATTCGTTGTCGAATTGATTCAAGTGAAAACTGTTTTAGGCTTTTAAAAGTCACCATATTTTTATCCAGTCAATTCAACCCTCCTTCTTGCCTTTTCAACCATTTCAATACTTATAAATGGTATCTAGAGCAAGGTTCTTAAAATTTACTCAAGTTTGATCCTACAATTGTTATTGAACTATTTAAAATGGTAGAAAATAAGCTTCCCTTTTCAAAATGTGCTTATATTCATAGGCCACCTATGTTTAGTGGTATCAACTACCCGTTTTGGAAAATTAGAATGAAAATCTTCATTGAATCAATTGACCAAGGTATATGGGATGCAATCTTGAATGAACCTTACACTCCTAAACATGTCGTTGATAATAAACAGGTTGACAAGCCTTGTACTGAGTGGACAGAGGAGGAAAGAGGGAGAGCTCAATATGATTACACCGCAAAGAACATCCTCACGCATCCTTGAACATGGACGAGTTCTTTATAGTTTCCCAATGCAAAAGTGGCAATGATATGTGGGAGGTGCTTGAAGTGACGTATAAAGGGACAAATGATGTGAAAAGAGTAAGGAAGTGGGCTTTGACTCAAGAGTATGATCTATTTAAGATGTAACAAGGAGAGTCCATAGCGAAAGTACAAAAGAGATTCACTCACATTGTCAACCATCTCATAGGTTTGGGTAAGGAATTTGACAAAGAGGGGCTAAACATCAAGGTGTTGAAGTGTCTTGATAGATTTATGCAACCAAAGGTCACAACTATTTTAGAATCAAGATACCTATCTACATTAACTACTGCATTGTTTGGCAAGCTAGGGGATCATGAAATTGAAATGCATAGGCTAAATGAGCAAGAGTCAATTGAGATAAAGGTGAGAAATATAGCCTTGAAGACTAGCACCAAAAGGAATGATGAACTAGAGGATGAGGTAGCTGAATCAAGTGACAATGAGAACTGGAATCTACATTTCAAAAGGTTTGGAAAGTATCTCAAAAGGAAAGGTAGCAAAGGTAATCAAAAGAAGTACACTTCCAAACGAAATGAGTTAAATTCTTCTAATTTTACTTGTTATAGTTGTGGAAAGCAAAGACATATCAAGATTGCATGTCCAAACATTAACAAAGAAAAAGAGAAGAGTTTTGATAGGAAAAGAGAGAAGAAACCCAAGGAGAGACGTGCATACATAGTTTGGGAGGACAATGATGATTCAACAAGTAGCTCGTCACAAGATGGAAGTGAGGAAGCCAACTGGTGCCTCATGGCTGGATATGAATAATCCTCATCAAGTTAAGTAAGCTCTCTAGACAATAATGATTGCAATCAATTGTTTCATGACATTGAAGAGTTGCATAATAAAGCAAACAAGAAAACTATCATAAACAATCGATTGAAAGGCTTAAACAACTGGCTGGAAAACAAAGTTAATCAATTGGAAACAGAAACAACCAATTTAAAAACTGTTTTCAAACACTTAGAAATGATTTACAATAATTCAATTGGTTGTTTTGAAAATCAGTTAACTGAAAAACCTTGTGAAAACTACACTGTTTTAAAAATCAAGTGAAAAATATCTTTTAAAAACCTATGAAAAGTTCACAAGAAGTAAAGCAAACCTAAAAGCTATTCTTGGCTCTCAAAATTGTGTGTTTGGAAAAGCTGGACTTGGTTATAATCCTATTTTCAAAAAGAAAGCCAAAAAATTCTCTAGTTTCTTTTCAAAAGGTAAGCCACATGATATGCCATTCATCTCTTGCAACTATTGTATGAAAAAGGTTAATGTCATTAAGAACTGTTACACAATAAAGTATGATGCTCCTAAAAGGGTTATGAAATGGTTCCTAAAAGGATCTAGAAAGGTTTAACCATGTTGGACCCAACCTATCAAAGGGTCCCAAGTAATACAAATCTATTTTGCATGTCATAAAAAGTGAGAAGAAAGATTTGTGGTACTTTGATAGTTGTTGTTCGAGACATATGACAGGGGACAAGACCAAATTTGCAAAGTTGGAGTTGAAGGATGAATGATTTGTGACTTATAGAGACAACAACAAAGGGAGAATACTTGTAAATGGAGTCATAAGCAATATATCCTTATTCAACATCAAGAACGTGCTTCTGGTTGAAGGATTAAAGCACAATTTGATAAGAATAAGCCAACTTTGTGATAGGTTTTAAAGTTGTGTTTGAACCAAATCATTGCCTTATCCATGATGCATGTGGTAGCATTATGTTGATAGGAAGAAAGTCAACACATGCATCATTTAACATTCATTGTTTTCTTACAAAAGAGGATGATACTTGGTTATGGTATAAAAGGCTTTGTCACATACACATGCATCATTTTAATCGACTAAATAGAAAATAGTTGGTTGAAGGTTTACCAAAACTCAAGTTTGAAAAGGATAGAGTATGTGAAGCTTCCCAAAAGGGATAACAGACAAAGGTCTCTTTTAAACCCAAAAATCATGCTTCAACTGAAAGATCTTTGGAGTGCTTCATATGGATCTATTTGGACCATCTTGAATCATGAGTCTTGGTGGAAACCTTTATGCATTAGTCATAGCAGATAATTTCTCTAGGTTTACATGGACTTTGTTTTTAGCAGCCAAAAATTACACATTCCATGCTTTCAAAAGACTTGCCAAGGTTTTAGAAGATGATAAGAGTTCTAAGATTGTGTCTATTTGAAGTACTCATGGTGGAGAGTTTCAAAATGAAAAGTTTGAACACTTTTGTGAAAAACATAACATTAAGCATAACTATTCTGCTCTTGGAACTCTGTAAGACTCGAAAAATTTAAATAATTAAATAAATAATTATTTAATAAATGCGGGTAGTAGGAGTCTTTATTACATTTAATGCGAGTCATTATGATGTGGAAGAGTATTAGCTCAAGTAGTTGAGAGTACTTGATTGTGTGAAAGGATTTGGGTTCAAGTCTTAGGTGTGCCAATCATATGTTATTTTAATATGTTTATTATTTTAGTGATATGTTTCAATGTGATTAGTGATAATGTAATCCTAAAATTATAGGAATTATCATGAAACATGAATTGGTTGAATGGTTGTGCATTAACTTTGCAATTGAGTGGTTGTGTGTTCAAACCTTGATGAGAACAAAAATAAACTTTCTTTTTTCCAAATTTTATTTTGACTTGAATATGAAAGGGTAGTGAAAAGCTTCCAAGAGAGGCAACCTAATGGGCTGGAGACAACAAAATAATGATAATTGAATACCAATTTTAAGTAAATTTTCGTTTTAGTAGTAAAGGGTGATTAATGGGAACATTAACTTTGAGAGAAAAGAAAATTAGAGGGGGAATTAGGACTGCATTTTCGTGGTGCTGAAACGAGAGGTTTCCAAAGACATCAGAACGTACTTTAAGGGGAGTTGTTTATAATTGTTTTGATTCGTGTATGTTGTACTATGCCTTGTATGAACTGAATTGCATGAAACCCATCTCTAATTACGTTCTTTTTCGCGAATTCTAGGTTTTCACCCAAAAACCGCCTGGCAGGCATGAAGGTACCGCCAAGCGACACATCAGAATTAACCCAGTATCTGGATCCTGCTATGAACCGCCTAGCGGTGATGAACTATTGCCAGGCGGTGCGACGCTATTCTACATGATTTTTGTGGTGTTGTGGTGCAGGAGTCATCGCGACTTTTGGAATTGAATGGTGAATATTGTGTTTGATATTACTAATGTAAATTGAATAATTGGTTTGGGTGATAAAGCCTCGTAACAAAGGTGTGGGTATAAATCTTGGAATTTGAGATAAAAGTGGAGAAAGGTTAACTAGGAATTTATTTCTGTAAGTTTATTAAGTAATGGTATCATTGGATGTGCAATTTTGATATTCTGGATGGGCGTACGAGTTCGGCCTAGTGGAATGGTGAGACAGGGTTAGGAGATCGTAAAGGACTCGTTGAGCAAAGGGAAAAAAGATGGGAAGTTCCCAGAACCTATTACGGCGCCTGACGGTACTTAATCTGCCGCCAGGCGATAGTTGGAACTTTTCCAGCTTGGCGTTCTGATGGTGTAGAGGCCGAGAAGGGTGTATGGGTCGTTGCGATAGACTTGGGTGGACAAGAATATTAAACTTAGGATGTGATACGTGGGAATGCCATATGGAAAAGGTAATGAAAGTGGGTTGTAGTATTAGTATATGAGAGTGGTATGAACTTGGTGTTAAAACAAAATAAAGGATTACGGCGGTGGTCACTAAGAATTGGAAGTGTTGAGAAGGATGGAGTTTTGTGGGGTATAGATTTATAAACTTGGAGTGATTACAATTTGGTAAGGCAAAGTAACAAAGATAAATTTGTGTAACTTTAAGTGGAAGATATTGGATGAAAGGTTAGCCTCAACTTAGTAGGGAAGAAACAAGTAGTCTACTGTTTATGTACTGGATTGAGGGTCTCATACATAAGTTTGATTGAGGTATTATGCAAAGTTAAAGTACTTGGTAAAATCATAGGTCTTGAAGAAGGGGAGTGACAATTATGAATGATAGACAATTGAACCATATGAGGACTGTAGATAGCCAAGAATTTAATCTTGATTGACGAGTGTTCTTCTAGAGTTTTTGAAGTGCTTTGGACTGGAAGCCAATATGTGTTGAGGTACTAAAACCAGTAGAGTTCGCTATTGATATAGTGCTTGGCAGCACAAGTATGTGCGCCAGGCAATATGACCAACAGGGGTGTCCCTGCACCGCGTGGCGCCTGGCGGCAAGGTGTACTCCGCCAGGTGACAGACCCTGCAATAGTGGGTGTATGAGAGGACTGGTGCCTAGCGGCGAGGGTGTCCCACCAAGCGGTCTGCACGTTCATTTCGCCTCGCAGCGCTTAGGCTGCGCCAAGCGATAATGTTTCAGTTTTTGGCTTGCGTGTGTTGTTTGTACGCATTGATGCGGACTTGGATCAGGAGATGTTGTGCCATGAGCGGGTAGGTTCATGGACGGTGGTGAACACGTGATGATATGAGTGGGGATGTTCATATCCAATTACTCTCGTGTGGGGATACGAGCGGGTAGGTTCGTATGTTTCGTGCTCACACTTGAGAGATACTGTGTGCGGGGAGGTACGTAGCTGGTGGATCACGTGTGTTGGAGTACGGGTGGGTAGGTCTGTAGAGCAGGACTACGAGTGGGAAAGTTTGTAGAGCAGTACTATGAGCGGGGAGGTTCATAGAGGCAGGACCACGAGCGGGCAGGTTCGGGTGAGCATCATAAATCCTGAATCCAAGGCTAACTATTACTGTGTTGTGAAGGTTGAAAAGCCTTGGGGATTAAGGTCTTGACCAAGAACTAACTAGAATCAAATAGTTGGGTGTATTGTTAATCTTATTAACTTATTTGTTAATTATTTATGGCTCAACCTTTTTGTATGTGTTTGGTGATGATCGTGTGACTTGTCACACGGGAGCAGATGATATTACAGGTGATATTGCTGACACACAATGACGGAGAGAGGGATAGCTTGGGGACATTGAGCTAGGAAATTATTTATGTTTTCTACTATCTTAATTAGATTTTGGAATTTGTAATAAGATTATTACTTTAGTTTTAAATGAATTATGGTGCGCTGATGAATGTTTTAAATTTTCCAACATTTGGGAATAATAAAATTACGACGTTTGATTTTCAATTCTTATCTATTTAATTTAATTAAGTAATTTCTAGTAGGGATGTTACAAACTCCACAACAAAATGGAGTAGTTAAAAGAAAGAATAGATCACTTGAAGAACTAGCTAGGACCATGTTAAATAAAAACTCACTACCTAAGTACTTTTAGGCTGATACAGTAAACACATCTTGTTATGTGTTAAATTGTGTGTTGATTAGGCCTATTTTAAAGAAAACCCCTTATGAGCTTTTCAAAGGGAGAAGACCTGTTTTAAGCCACCTAAAAGTATTTGGTTATGAGTGTTTCATCTTAAATAATGGCAAAGACCAACTTGGCAAGTTTGATGCCAAAGTGGATGAAGTTGTTTTTCTTGGTTATGCTATACATGGTCATGCATATATAGTGTATAACAAAAGACTAATGATTGTTGAAGAGTTTATGCATGTTGTATTTGATAAAAGTAACGCAAAGCTGCAAATTCAAGTGTTAAAGAATGCAATGATGAAGAAATGTTGTTGGAAAAACAATCTGCTACAGAAAATCAATTGACTGAAAAGGAAAAATAGTCGACTAAAATAGTGGCAGACAACAACTTACTTAAGGAGTGGATTGAACCTAAATGACTATCAAAGGACAACATCATTGGTGATATTAGTCAGGGATCCACTAGACATAGACTTAGATATTATGGACATGGTGCATTTATGTCTCAAATTGAACCTAAGAATGTAATTGATGCTTTAAGTGATAGTAATTGAGTTGTTATGCAAGATAAACTTAGTCAATTCACAAGAAATGATGTGTGGTCTCTAGTTTGTTTAAGTAATGACATGAATATAATTGAAACTAAATGGGTTTTTAGAAACAAAATGGATGAAGATGGTAACATAGTAAGAAGCAAAGCTAGACTAGTTGCTAAAGGGTATAATCAAGAAGAAGGTGTAAGATCTGAGAAATTTAATTAATTAAATAAATAATTAATTAATAAATGTAGGTAGCGGGAGCCTTTATGGCAATTAATGCTGACTTTTATAACGTGGAATAGTACTAGCTCAAATGGTTGAGAGTACTTATTTGTGTATGCCAAATTGAGTGTATTTTAATTATGTATTATTTTGATTGAATGATTTATCATGATGAGTGATAATATAATCCTAGATTTATAGGAGTTATAATGAAACATGAATTGGGTGAATGGTTGTGCATTGACTTTACAATTGGATGGTTGTGTGTTTGAACCTTGACCTATGTGAAATAGGTTTCTTTTTGCCAAAACTCTTTTTGGCATGAAAATGAAGGGTCAGAAAACCCTAGCGGGAGATCAACTAGAAAGGCATCTTAAAACAATCATTGAATAACCATTTTAATGTCAATTTTCGTTTTGGCCATTAAGGGAATTAACATTAAGGTGTAAAGTGAGGGTAATAGGGAGATTAGAAAGATAGAGTGTCCTTTTGGTACAAGCACACAACTAGCACTTAAAACAGAGAGTTGGGGGGAGATTTGAAGCACATTGAAGAAGGAGACTAGAAGGAGTCAAGGAGGAGGGCACGTTGCTAAATCAAAAGACCAAGGTTTTTGGCAATTGAGCAAGGAATTCAGGTTAGAGGAGTTGCTTATCACGTTTCTTGATTTTAAATTCATAATTTTGAATTGTATGATAAGCATGAATGTATTGTGCACGTGATTTTCTAGACTAGGATAAGTTTCTGGAAATTTTCCAAAAACTGCCTGGCGGACCTTCAAAGCCACCAAATGACTCATGTTAAAAAATAATCCAGTTTCTAGGTTTCTATTAAGAACCGCCTAGCGCTGAAGAGTTGCCTCCAGGTTATGCATGTTGGTGTTTTGTTCATGAAAAACAATGTTTTTCATGTTTTCGCGCAACAGGAACCGTCGAGCGCTAGTTTCATATCGCTAGGCGCCAGGTTCCTGACATCTGGGCGCTGGGCGTCACAGATTTTTCTAGTCTACGTAGTTTTTGTAAATTTGTGTTTCCCGATTCGTTAACCGTCCGATTTAGGTAAAATTTTTACAGGTGATCCATAACATGATATTCTTTACTTTGAACAGTGGAGATTTTGTTTGCATGTCTCTAGCTTGAGATATATGTTATGCATGATTGCTGGTTTGGAAGCCTTTAAAGTGCATGATCATGTAGGGATGATAAATTATGGGCTTGACATAATGCATGGGAAATTATTATAAATGAATACATTTCTATTGTGGGATTCATATGTATGAAATTATTGCCATGTGAAAAGGTTAAATTTTGGTTTGTATGCGACATTCAAGAGAATGTTACAACTAATGTTTGAGTTATTTTGTAAAGTTCATGAGTTGGATGCATATTGGATTTTGATTTTGAGTACCTTATAACATGAATGGTTCGTATTAAACCAAGTATTGGCAAGGTATAAATGCATGAATCTTTGTGTAAAAATATATGTGCTTGATTCTTATGACTTGAGAAATGTGCGTTCAGTTTTGGTATATGTATCAACATGTTGTTGGTGTTCTGGATTGCATGTGGGCTGAGTGGGTTCATTAGAACATGTTCTGGAGTGCCAAAAAACCAGTAGCATTGACGTTACTAATGTGGCACCAGCAGCATAGGGTAAGCTGCCAAGCGATAGTAGGTGCAAGTAAGCTCTGAGAGAAACACAACGCTAGGCGGTCTGTGTTGGAATGTCGCCTGGCGGCGCTTAGGCAACGCCATGCGATAACATGGAGGGCAGCGTGTTCTTTTAGCTTGTGTTTGTGTGTTTTAGATGTTGGACTTGGACCAGGAGATGCTTGATAGTGTTATGAACAAGTAGGTTCATGATTGGACATGAATGCGTGATTAATATGAGCGAGGAGGTTCATATTAATGATGCTCTCATGTGAGGATACGAAAGGGAAGGTTCGTTTCGTGCTCACACTTGAGGAGTTGCTACGAGTGGGAAGGTTGGTAGCTGGATGGATCACGCGTGTTGGACTACGGGCGGGGAGGTCCGTAGAATTGGACTACGAGTAGGGAGGTACGTAGAGGTTGTACCACAAGCGAACATGCTCGTGGAAGCATGATATATCATGTGTTCATGGTCAAGTATTTGTATGGTGTTCTTGGAATTGTAGTTTCATATGCATAAATTATTTTTGGATATTTTAACGTTTGTTGATGCAGTTGAAGTTAAGATTAAGCTTATTTAAAGGTGGGAAAATAAATTGATTGAAATTACAAAACACCTTTTAATAAGACTAAAATTAGCAAGTTCTGGAAAAATTACTTTTGCACCCCAGTTTTTACTTATACACTCTCCTCTTTCTAAATGGGTCTCACCAAAATCCTATTTTGCACTCCCTAATATGTCTATTTACACCCCTCCTACCACTTAAACCCAACTCACTCAAATCATGCCATGTGGAAATCCCCACCTTTCACATCAGGCCAACCATATGCTGACACGTGGCAACAATCCTTGCACTAACAAGTTGTGCAATGGAAGGCTGCCATGTCATTGTCTTCAACCCTAGCCTCTTCTCCTGAAAACCCTAGCAGCCACGACCACCACAGCAACACTCTCCATTGACGCAGAACCACCGTTCGTCGTCCTCACCACAGTTCCGTCAACCTCCATTGCTCCATCCTTCCTCACAATCGCGAGAAACTAGCAACGGCGCGGCCATCCTCCAGCAGTGTTCACCCTTCACGCATCCACCTACACCTTCGAGTCAAAGAGCGTGAACTAGAGGAGAAGAGAAGCTCTAGCACCATCACTACCGCGAGCACCTGCAATGCACAGTAGTAGCAGCGACGAGCAACACCATCACAACAGCGCCTACAACAACCTTCACGTTCACAAATCTGCACCTGTGAGCCAGAACAGAAACGTGCACCATCACCACTGCCAGTTCCTATTCCACAACAGCAGCCTGCACCGTTTCTGTATCTTCACCCTGCCACCGCCACCATTTTCGAGCCACCGTGCACCAGAACAGCAGCAGCATACCTGCACCATGCGGAAACCATCATAACAGATCTGCGTTGCTTCATCTTTAGTGCATCAACGTCGACTGAAAATGAGAACATCATGCCAGACCACCTGCACCAGTCGCGACCACCATGACACAGCAACATCACCACGTCTGAGTCCACATGGCAGGAGCCATCAAAGCTCATTCCGTCATTGCACCTGCGGCAGCAACCAGATGGTGGCGGAAACCCTAATTCTAATATGAGAGAAGGAGAAGGATGCCAAGTGTCATCCTGTCAATGGACAGTCAAATAGTCAACTAGTCAAAAGTTGGTCAAATCTGGTCAAAAAGTTAAAGACTGGTCAAAGGAGAGGGGTTTATTTGCAAATATTGATATTTTTGGATGTCTCTGCAAAATTGGACTACAGGATTGAAAATGGGTTATTTAGAAAATTAATACAAATATTATTTGGTGATAATTTATCAGATATCTTTAAATACTTAATTTATTTAATTATATCATAAATTATTAACCAACTATATTTGTCAAATAGTTTATATCTCTCCAAATATCTTTGAATATTTATCTTTATCTTTATTTTAAAAGATATTTGAGATGTTTTAGCAACAGAAAAGCCCAGTCTAATTCCTATATAAAGAGACCAAGGGAGAAGCAGAAAGACAAGTTTGGGAGTTCAGAGTTTTGGAACCCTCAGGGGGGCCTAATTTCGTTTCCTTTCTCTCTCTCTCTATTCTTCTATCTTTATTTTATTTTGTGTTTCATGGAGTGCTAAACTTATTGGGTTGATTCCATTGTAATTTCATTATGGATTCTGAGGTTAGAATGAAATAATTTCTTTGTTCTTTTTATTATTGTTGAGGTTTCATTCATCTATGTCTTTTATCTTTGAATCACATAAAAGGTAATGATTTTAAATCTATATGCATGTTGATCATATGAGTACAAGGGTTTTTAAATCTAATTGAGACTTTACTTTGATTTTATTTAGAAACTTTCATGTGATTAAATGAGTTTTTACCAACAATTGAGACTTTACTTTGATTAAAGGTATTTACTCTAACGAAAATTAATTGAAACTTTTTGATTAATTAAATTTTTTATTTGGTGAGGAGATAAAAGAATAGACATGATTAGGCATAGTAAAATTTGATTGAGACGGTGCTTTGGTTGAATTTACTGTGGATAATCTAAAAGTTCTCACTTTTAATTGAGACTGTACTTTGGTTAAAAGTGAGAACACCAACAAATTAATTGAGGCTTTACATTGATTAATTTGTAAATCTACAAGAATAATTAATTGAGCAATAATCTTTAGATAACCGATGATGAATATATTTTGAAAAAGCAATGGAATCAATATATTTTTCTTTACTATTGTTTCTATCTTATTTTATCTTAATCCTCTCATATTCTTATTATTTTATTTGACTAACCGTTTTGTATAGATTTTATAAGAACTAACTTGTTAAAAATCAATTTCGTGTTCGTTGGGAGACGACTTTGGGTTACTTTACCCTTTCTATTTTGTTGACTACTTTCTTAACAATGCTGAAGTTGTTATAGATAAGTATTATTAATTTGATCGCGTCAACGACAACGTTATCACATATGCACATGAAACTATAAACCCAAGCACACCATACAATTACTTGACCATGGACCCAAGATATATCATGCTTCCACGAACCTGCCCGCTCGTGGTTCAACCTCTTCAAACCTCTCCGCTCTTAGTTCAACTCTACGGACCTCCCCGCCCGTAGTCCAACACACGTGATTCATTCAGCTACGAACCTCCCCGCTCGCAGCAGCCCTCAAGTGTGAGCACGAAACACTCGAACCTCCCCACTCGTATTCTCACATGAGAGCATCATTAATATGAACCTCCCTACTTATATTAATGACGTCTTCATCACCAGTCATGAACCTACCCGCTCATGACCCTGGCAAGCATCTCCTGGTCCAAGTCCACATTTCAATGCATCAACACGCAATCCAAAAAAATATACTGCCCCTACCTATCGTCAGGCGTTGCCTAAGTGTCGATAGGTGAATTCCTTGCGCATACTGTTTGGCGAAACCCTCTTGCCGCCATGCGCCAGCCATATTCTTGCATCATTGTTTTAATGCTATCACCTAGCGGGTCACACCTCAACGCCAGGCGCCACCCGATCAAGGGACTTCCTTAATACTCCTATCACCTGGTGGTCTTCCTCGTGCCGCCAAGCGTTATACCAGTAGTAAGAAAACATTGGTTTTGCGCCTTGGAACAGGTTCTAGTGAACCTAACACCCAAAAGCATCTCACTCCAGTTTATCACACTACATATCCAATCATCTCAACATAACACAATTACTATATTATACTTCTACACTTTAAGCATAATTATACACTTACACGTATTCACAATTAGAATCATACCATTAAATGTAACTTACAATATAAATCATGCTTTTTAGGAATACACAACAGGAACTAATGATACCATCCAACTCATGTAATTGTTAGAGAAGAATCTCAACCCATCCCCAGGTGTATTCCCTTTAACCCAATCTTTCAATCCAACCCAAACTTCTATATCCACACAACACCTTAGTCTCTCACTAGTTAACTTAGGCCCATTTTATTGTGACATCTTAATTATTAGAATTACTCCCCAAGACTAGATTCCACGTTCAACATGCAACTTACACATAATCACACTTTAGTAGCCCTTATTTGTAATATTCTTTTATTCCTATGACTTATCTAGACTAGTTTAGTGTTATTACATGCTTCTTAATCACACATTATGCACACCATAGTTTCATTCCGCTCATTTTCTCATCATACCATTTTCGTGATTTAGAATGAATCCTAGCAGAACCCCAACTCGCTTCCAAAACATAGCCAACCAAAAGACTGTTGGATAGTGAGTGTCGCCTGGCGACAAGCATGTACCGCGAGGTGGTGCATCAGTTCTGGAACTTCCAGATTTTCTTACACTTGCACAACATACCCCAACACCCCAAAACTCAAGACGTTCATTTAATTGCACAAACTATATAATCAAGCATCCTTATAGGTTCATACATGGTCAATCAGAATTAAACGAACACCCCAATACACTCATCTTAATATGGCATCAAGCTTTCAATTCAACCCTAACCCCATATGAACCCCTCAAAGCATGCAAGCATCCAATCATCAAGATCGTAGCAAGCATTGGCAATTCCAATAATTTTATATTCATCATTACTCAAAGACACAAAAGAAGCATATTGATAAGAATCAGAACAGCCATAGCATCAACCAAAAACGCAAAGAATGATCATAGTGTTACGTCACCTGGCGGGTCCTGATTGCCGTCAGGCAGTTTCTGGCAAACACCTAGAAATCAAGGACACGCAGCATGACTCGCTTGGTAGTATAAGAACACCAACAAGCGGTTTTTGGGAAAACGATCAGAAACACGATTTTCAACGCAAATTGAAAGAGAGCAGGCACCCCAAGTATGCATCATATGAGAATACACATAATTAATCAACGTAGAACATAGTGGAGCTCCCCTTACCTGGTTTGCTTACTCCAAGAGTGCTCTTAAGCTTCCTCCTTGATAAAAATCTCCTAATATCTCTAACACCAGCCCACTCCTCAAACTTTGGGGCGCTAAAATCCTTCTCTCACCAATCCACACGAATTATGGTTGCCAGTATACTAATCTTCTCATTCTCCCAGTTATGAACCTCATTATTTCTCCCTTAATGGTGCCAAAACGAAAATTAATTAGGTGAAGGTTAATGCTTATTCAATTCCCCATTGCTTGGTGGTTTCTTAGCCTCTCTACCTTCTCTACCGACGACTATTTCATGCTAGGCAAGGTTCAAATTCACATCCAACAAATTAACAATCATATGCACAACCATCAAATTAATAGATGTTTCTTGGCATTTCATGCACACCATGCTTTATAATTTTGTATCCCACAACAATGCCTGCATGCAAAATAATTAAATAATAAAAATAACTCACTAATGACATACACAAGACTCGAACCCAAGTCCTCTCCATACCATTCCACACACTCAACCACTTGAGCTACCATTGCTCATTGTCTTCTCCCTCCACATTAATTAACTTAGGGATTCCCGCCATCACATTTATTAAATAAATAAATATTTATTTATTTATTTAATTTTCTTGGGTCTTACAGTCTGCAGCTTTTTCAGTCGGCTATTTTTTCTTTTCAGTCGATTGATTTTCTGTAGTAGAATTCTTTTCTTGTACTAGATCATCTTCATTTGCATTCTTTGACACTTGATTTTGCAATTTTGGGTTAGTTTCATCAAATACAACATGCATGGACTCTTCAACTGTCATTAGTCTTTTGTTATAAACCATATATGCATGGCTTTGTATATCATAGCCTAGAAAAACACCTTCATCTGCTTTGCCATCAAATTTGCCAAGATTTTCTTTACCATTGTTTAAGATGAAACACTTACATCCAAATACTTTTATGTGACTTAAAACAGGCCTCCTCCCTTTGAAAAGCTCATAGGGTGTTTTCTTCAAAATTGCCCTATCAACACGTGATTTAACAAATAACAAGTAGTATTGACTGCATCAGCTCAAAAGTACTTAGGTAGTGAGTTTTCATTTAACATAGTTTTAGTTAATTCTTCAACTGATCTATTTTTCGTTTCAACAAATCCATTTTGTTGTGGAGTTCTTGGTGTAGAAAAATTATGCTTAATGTCATGCTTTTCACAAAAGTGCTCAAATCTTTCATTTTGAAACTTTCCACCATGGTCACTACGAATAGACACTATCTTAGAACTTTTTTCATTTTAGCATCTTGGCAAGTCTTTTGAAAGCATGAAAAGTGTCATTTTTTGCAGCTAAAAACAAAGTCCATGTATACCTAGAAGAATCATCTACTATGACTAATGCATAAAGATTTCCTTCAAGACTCATAGTTCAAGATGGACCAAATAAATCCATGTGAAGCAACTCCAAAGGTCTTTTAGTTGAAACAACATTTTTGGGTTTAAAAGAGACCTTGGTTTATTTTCCTTTTTGACATGCTTCACACACTCTATCCTTCTCAAATTTGAGTTTTGGTAACCCTTAAACCAACTATTTTCTATTTAGCCGATTAAAGTGTTGCATGTGTATGTGACAAAGACTCCTATGCCATAACCAAGTATCATCCTCTTTTGTAAGCAAACAATGAATGCTAAATGATGCATGATGCATATCAAGTAGGTATATATTGTTGACTCTTTTTCCTATCAAAACTATGCTACCACATGCATCATATATAAGGCAATTATTTGGTTCAAACATGACTTTAAAGCCTTTATCACATAGTTAGCTTATACTTATCAGATTGTGTTTGAGCCCTTCTACTAGTAGCACATTCTTGATGTTAAAAGAGGATCCATTGCTTATGACTTAACTTCTAAGTATTCTCCCTTTGTTGTTGTCTCCATAAGTCATAAATCCTTCCTCCTTCAACTCCAATTTAGCAAACTTGGTCTTGTAACCTGTCATATGTCTCGAACAGCCATTATCAAGGTACCACAAATCTTTGTTATCACTTTTTATGACCTGTAAAACAAATTTGTATTACTTGGTACCCTTTGATAGGTTGGGTCCATCATGGTTACACCTTTCTAGATCCTTTTGGGATCCATTTCATAACCCCTTTAGGAACATCATACTTTCTAGCATAGCAGTTCTTAATAACATGACCTTTCTTCATACAGTAGTTGCAAGAAATGAATGACATATCATTTGGCTTACTTTTTGAAAAGAAACTAGGGAACTTCTTGGTTTTCTTTTTGAAAGTAGGATTGTAACCAAGTCCAACTTTACCAAACTCACAATTTTGAGAACCAAGAACAACTTCTAAGTTTGCTTCCCCTCTTGTGAACTTAGCACAAGTTTTCAAAAGGTATTTCACTTGAGTTTTTAATATCATGCATTTTTCACAAGGTTTGTCAGTTGACTAATTTCTAGAACAGTCGATTGAATTGTTGTAAATCGTTTCCAAATGTTCTAAATCAGTTTTTAAATCAACTGTTTCTTTTTCCAGTTGACTAACTCTGTTTTTCAGCCAGTTGTTTGAACCTTTCAATCGATAGTTTAATACAAAATCCTTGTTTGCTTCATTATGCAACTCTTCAAAATCTTGCAACAATTGATTGCAGTCATTTTTGTCTAGAGAGCTTACCTGAGTTGAAGAGGATGATTCATAACCAGTCTTGAGGCACAAGTTGGCTTCCCCACTCTCATCTTGTAAAGAGCTACTTGTTGAATCATAATTGTCCTCCCATGTTATATATGCACATCTCTCCTTTGGTTTCTTCTCATTTTTTCTGTCAACACTCTTCTCTTTTTCTTTGTTAACATTTGGACATTCAATTTTGATATGTTCATGCTTTCCACAATTATAACAAGTGAAATTAGAAGAATTTGACTCATTTCATTTGGAAGTGTACCTCTTGAGATTACCTTTGCCACCTTTCTTTTTTAGATACTTCCCAAACCTTTTGATAAGAAGATTCAAGTTCTCACTAACAATTGATTCAGCCATCTCATCCTCGGGCTCATCATTCTTCTTGGTGCTAGTCTTCAAGACTATGTTCCTTACCTTTTTTCTCACTTGACTCTAGCTCATTTAGCCTTTGCATCTTAATTTCATGCTCCCTTAGCTTGCCAAACAATGCAGCTTTAGTCAACATGGATAGGTCTCTTGTTTTTGAGATAGTCGTGACCTTTGGTTGCCAAGATCTATCTCGATACTTCAACACCTTGATGTTTAACTCCTCTTTGTCAAATTCCTTGCCCAAACCCATAAGATGATTGACTATGTGATTGAATCTCTTTTGCACATCCACTATAGGTTCTCCTTGATGCATCTTGAATAACTCATACTCTTGAATCAAGGCATGCTTCCTTGCTCTCTTAACATCATTAGTTCCTTCACGAGTCACTTTAAGAACCTCCCACATTTCCTTAGCACTATTGCATTGTGAAACACGAAAAACTCATCCATGTTTAGATATGACGTGAGGATATTCTTAGCATTCCAATCATATTGAACTCTTCTCCTCTCTTCCTTTGTCCATTGAGTCTAAGGCTTATCAACCTGCACATTTTCAACAGTATGCATAAGAGTGTAGGGTCCATTTATGATTGCATCCCATATCCCTTGATCTATTGATTCAATAAAAATTTTCATACTAATTTTCCAAAATTGGTAATTAATGCCATTAGACATAGGGGGTCTACGAATAGAGGCACCTTCAGGAAAGGGGAGTTTGTTTTCAACCATTTGAAGTAGTTCAAAAACAGACTTAGTATCTTATAATGCAAAGAAGGGGGTTGAATTGGCTAGTTAAAAAATAGGATGACTTTTAAAAGCCTAAAATAGTTTTTAATGGAATCAATTCAATCACCAAGTATGGATGCAAACACTCCTGGACTAGACACTTTCAATCGATCAAAAACAGAGTTAGCTGATTGATTTCACTAAACAGTTGTTGTACTGATATAATCAATTGATTGAATCACAAAAATAGTCGACTAAAATACTGGGAAAAATGCAGAAATGCAAATTTGTGATTTAAAGCAAGAACAATATGAAAGATTAGTCAAGATAGATTCAAATGATTTATACAAACATGAACAATGTTACAGATAATGCCAGATCCCACAAGAATGTCAAAAAGATGGTTCAACTCAAGATTCTTTAAACTTTAAAGTGTAAAATAAGAGAGATGGGTTAGAGAAAAGAGCAATGCACAAGATTTTATACTGATTCACTCAAACCTGAGCTACATCTAGTATGTCAAGGCAACATGAGCCTGACTTTGCACTATTTCAAAAGATTTACAAAGTTTACACCTTTACACTTTCAAAATATGCAAAAACACACACAAAAGACTCTTAAATCACACAAGAGTCAAACCAGCACAACAAGACACCTCTTGCAGACTTGGAAAACCACCAAGCACACCCAAAAAGCTTGAGAAAGATCAAACCTTAGTGGTAGCACAACCCTGCCTTCCATGACCACCTTCTCCAAGCTTCAAACACCAAGCAAAATGCTCCAAGAATGATCCAAGATCAATCTTCCCCAGCTACAATTTGTATGATCACGAAAGAGAGAGAGAATTCCACAGTTTTCATAATCATTTCGCGCTCAAAAGTGGTATTGCTACTTCTTTTTCAAAAAATACAGCTCTTATAGTCAATCTATTACGAAATTTAATAGATTGATTTTCAAATCAACTGGTTAATTTCACTTAACTTAAGTGAAATCAATCGATTAAAAAATAAATCAACTGATTGAATAAGTCTCAGTTAAGACTACTACAGTTAAACTTTTAATTTGTTAAAAATGCATTCAACAGATTAAAAGACATCATTTAACCTATTGAAAAATATTTCAACATATTAAAAGAGACAACTAAGACGTTATACATCTAATTAATGCTAAATGGTCTAGAAAATGAATTACAATCTTCAAGCTTATTCTCCCCATGATTGATCTAGATAAAGGGCATGCATACAAGGCTTGATCAACACGAGTAACATCAAATCTCCATATCTTCATGAATGTAAGCATGGTTCCAAGGCAATTGCTTCAAGTACCTTCATCAAAGCTTCATCAAATCTTCAAGTACCAAATCATCGAGGCTACTTATGTCAACAGTGTTGGTGTCCAAATTCATAGAGTAATATGGAGTAGGTGTTGAAGATGAACTTGAGGAGTCAACTAGGCTTTTGAACAAAACCTCATATCTCAATCTACACAAGATGGACTTCATCATGGTGGGGAATGTGTGGAGTGCTGGTGGAATTGGTGGTGCCAATGACCATAAAATTGGCCCAAGTGGAGAAAATCAAGAGGAAGAGCAAGAGTCCACTATTGGATCAATGGACTTTTTCCCCTAAAACCCTCCAAAGGACAAAGGTCCTGTGTACTCACAGTTTGAGATGATGGTGCTGCACTAATTGCATGAACTCAATATGTCTCCAGATGCACATCACACATTTTCCAATGAGAGGTTCAATGATTTGGGTGGCCAAATCCATGACATTCTTTTTCTATTGACTTCATTCTAGACTAGAAACAATCCTTAGGACGACTGAGTGTGTTGTCCTTTAGGATCATGCATTACATTCGTGGTGTTGTGTTGCTTTATTATGAGTTCTATCAAATTTTTAGTCGGTTGATTTCTACTTTAGTTTGTTGATTGTATGAGTTTTCTGATTTTTTTTTCATCCATGTTTCAGTTTCTGTTGTAATGTATCGTGCACTACTATCAATGAAACTTTATCCTTTGTTTGTGATCTTAATTGCAACACTACTGTTTGATGAATACAAAAAGGGAGAAAATTTGGAAGCATTAAAATTGGATCATTAAAATTCGAATCTAAAGAAATTTAACTAAAATTTGCTAGATGCAACTGATACTATTGATAGAGGGAGCATTTTGCATTTGTGTGGGCTTGTTATCTTATGTGTACTGCTTTTGGAAATAGTTTTCAGGTTCACAAGCTCAAGCCAAGTTGGAAGATGATGCTTAGATGATACTTTATGAATTCAATGGAGTCCAAGTAAATGAAGCTTAATCCAATGGAGTAATGGAGGCTGGCTTCATAATATTAAGGGAAGAATGTTAGCACAAATAGCCAAGATGATTTGGTGTGTATATATTTGATGAAGGTACATGAATCCATTGCTTTGGAACATGTTGGAATCATGCTTAAATTGACGAAGATATGAATATTTGATATTTCACGAGTTGATCAAGCTTTGTCTGCGTGCTCTCTATCTGATTTTAAGAAAACAAGCTTGAAGATTGGAGTTCTTGTTGTAGAGCATTTAGCATTGAATAAATGTATAGGGTATTTGTTGTGTCTTTTAATTTTTTGAAATGTTTTTCAACAAGTTAAATGGTGTCTTTTAATCTGTTGAATGACGTTTTAACAAATTAAAAGGTTTGTTGCAGTAATTTTAATTGTTACATATTCAATCAGTTGATTTATTTTGGAATCAACTAATTTTACTTAAGTTAAGTGAAATTAACTGATTGATTTAAAAATCAACCGGTTGAATTTCGTAATCGTTTGACTATAAAGTTTGTTTTTCTCGAAAGAGAGCTAAGAAAACCAATTTGAGCACGAAAACTGTCTGGAGTCTGTGGAACTCTCTCTCTCTTTCGTGATCATACAAATGTGCAGTTGTTGAAGATTGATCTTGGATCATTCTTGGAGCCTTGTGCTTGGTGTTTAAAGCTTGGAGAAAGAGGTTTTGGTAGACAAGGTTTTACTACCACTAAGGTTTGGTCTTTCTCAAGCTTCTAGGTTCTACTTGGTGGTTTTCTAGGTCTGCAAAGGTTGTCTTGTTGTGCTGGTGTGGTTCTTATGTGATTCAAGATTCATTGTATGGTGTTTTTGCATATTTTGAAAGTGTAATGTTGTAAACTTTGTAAATGTTTTAAAATAGTGCAAATTCAGGCTCAGATTGCCTTGACTAACTAGATGTAGCTCAAGTTTGAGTGAACCAGTATAAAATCTTTTGCATTGTACTTCTCTCTAACCCTTCTCCCTTTTTATTGCATTTTAAAGTTTAAAGGAATTTGAATTGACCCATCTTTTTGATATTCTTGGGTGCTCTAACATGATCTAAAGTTGTACTCATATTTGTATCACTCATAGGAATCAATCTTGTTTGATATTTCATATTGTTTTTGGTTTAAATCACAAATTTGTATTTCTACAGTTTTTCCAGTTTTTCAGTCGATTATTTTTGTGATTTAATCTGTTGATTCTATCAGTATTGTATTTGTTTAATGAAATCAATCGGTTATCTTTGTTTTTGATCCATTTAAAGTATGTAGTTCAACAACCTTTGCATCCTTAATTCGTGGTCGAATTGATTCAAGTGAAAACTTTTTTAGGCTTTTAAAAGTCACCATATTTTTTAACTAGCGAATTCACCCCCCCCCCCCCCCCCCCACCCTTCTCGGCATTTCAACTATTTCAATACTTACACAAGTATCCTTTTCTAAGTTACGTAGTGGCTCAATACGAGTATTCTTTCTACTCCTTACCACTTCTAGCTTATATCATTAAAGTATTTTTTTTTATAAACCACTTTTAACTTAAGCAAGTATTCTTTGAACAACAACTACTCTTGAGTATAAGAAAATACTAGTTCGCTTAGCTAAACTAAGAGGGAAGGTGAATTGGTTTTGAAACTTTTTCCCAAAAAAATCCCTTTCTTTAAAGTTCCTTTTAAAACACTTTCAGTTTAAAAAATGAATTAATTACTTTTGAGAATCATGCATGATTAATAAAAGTTGATAATTATACAATTAAAATTTTTAAGCAAGACTAGGAAAAACACAATAGGATTTATATTGGTTAAATCACCACTGAACTTATTCAGCCATAAGTTTTCAACCTTACATAAATTGGTTCCACTATCAAATGAAGTTTGTATAAATAACCTACACCTACAAACTCAACATTAATATTCAACTCTCGAATACACTCAAGAGGATGTCAAACTCCAAAAGGATATCAACTTTTGTCAACTCTTCATCACAAAGAGAATATATGCTTATCAACTCTTTACCAAACTCAAGCATCTCAGCATTATCAGTTCTTTATCATTATTGGGTATTAGGCTCCCTTCGTATGTGGAGAAAAGGTCCAAAACTTGAGAAACCCATGTCTCACTTAACCTAGTGGAGAGAGGACCGAAAAATAATAGAGACATAGAAAAGGAAGAGTCAAAATTCACTTAGAACCCTAGCACATTGAGAGAGAGGAAGATACAAAAGTTGTTCATATTTTTCACTAAGCTACCACTGTAAAATCAATAATGCGGATTCTTTCACCATTGGATCGTGCTGAAAATTTTATAACAAGTTCAAAACACATTGTTCTTCATTATGACTGGTTGATTGTCGATACAAGGACTGAGTTGGGAGAAATTGATTTTGCACTACAATAGTGTTTTTTAGGGTTTTCTTATGTTTGTGCTTATCTATTTGTAAGCTTTTTTGCTTTGTTGTTTGGTTGGGCGATACGATCCTTACCGGAAAGATAACGATCTTTTTTGACTTTGGAGTTCTTTTGTAAACAAACAATTAAAATAAGAATAAAGAACGATATTCATGTCTCATGTCCTTTTAATGCTAAAAGTTTTTCCTCAAGTTCTTATTGTATATATTCAAGAGATAGTCCTCTATCATTGGATCTTAGCACTAATTTGTGCAATTGATTAAGACTCATTTGTACTCTTGTTGATCATAGTGAAGTTATTTCTTTGATCTGGACGACTTGTGGTTTTTACCCTTACTTTGAGGGGTTTTGCACCTTAAAAATCTTGGTGTTTTTAGTTGTGGTGATTTATTATTGTTGTTCTTTGATAGTTGCTCCTCATTGATTCTTGCAAGTTAAGTTAGGAGAAATTGTATCTGTTGAATTCTCTAATAAATTGGTTGTGTTGTTGTTTTCCCCATCAATCATTAAAGATGTTATATGCCTTATCAACTTTTGCAACAATAACAAGTAAACAAACACTAGAAACTTTGATATTTATCCTCTATTTATATAGTTCAAAAGACATTGATTTAAAACTAATTTTGATGCATTTAATCAATTGAATCAAGTTGTTATCCTAATTGAATTTGAAAAAATGCGTTACAATGTATCTCCAAAATAATCAATTATGACATGTGCTAATCGTTTAAACATGTTATTAATTAATTGCAAAACTACATTTAACCGATTGTAAAAGATCTTAATTATTATAATAGCGAGGACAGTGAAAATGTTCTTTGGTTTAATTAGTTATGAAAACATATAATTTATTATTTTGTTTTGAATGTCTCATGAACAACTTATGGATTGTACAACTGCTTAACGAACTACTTACTCATTAGAGCTTTTTATTCCTTGAAAAACATTTTTTCTTAAGCTATAATTAGATACTAATGTATGAATGATAAAATATTATTTTACACATTAATATATAAGTTGTAGTTAATCTTAATTTCTAATTTGATCTCAAATTGGAGAAAACAAAATTTGATCATTTTAAAAAATAGAGGAATTAAATTGAATCAAAATTTCAAACTGAAAGACTACATTGAAAACCACTAATGATATACTAACATGTGGCACGACCATGACTTTAACACATGACATTTTTTTAAATTACAAAATTTTAAAAAAATTAAAAATTTCATCAAGTGATAACACAACTATGATATGACATGTGACACAATCATGACATGACACGTGACACGACCATAACTTGACATGACCATGACATGACATGTGATATGAACAACACATGGCACGAACATGACATGACATGTGATATGAACAACACATGGCACGAACATGACATGACACATGACATATGTTTTTTTCTAAAAAAAATTCATAAAAATGATACATAAGTATAAGAACACGACATTAATGTCAACTTAACGATAAGGATCAAATTGAAACATCTTAAAAAATTGGAGGACCAAATTAAACCAACAAATAATAAGAAAACCAAAATAAATCAAACCAACAAATTAGATGACTACTAAATCACTAATTAAGCAAAATACTTTTTTGGAACATATTATGTAAGTGAAGGAACAAAACATATAACTTCTATAACTTCTAATAAAGTTATTGATTGAAAGTAAAATTGTGGTTTTTAATAAATTTTAATTGATAAAAAGTGTAATAGATAATGTTTTCTATAAAAAATAACTTTCGACTTCCTCCTTTTTTACATGCTACACTTGGTATTTATAGACAATCTATAACTAAGTGAATATCATATTTCAAATGCATGCTCGTCTTGAGGTAACATCGGAAAACTAAAATTTTCAATCACGAGTTACATCTCAACTTCTTCAAGCCTAGTGAAATCGAATCAAATCGGCTTCTCTATTCCTTTTACTAAATTATACTAAAACGTACAATACCTAAGAAAGGGAACTGATAAGCAAGCTTGATAATTTGCTGCTAAGCATATTTTCAAAATGGAATAAAAAAATACCTGAAATGTACACACTAAGAATAGAGGGAATTTGTCACACGAAATTCTAGAATGAATACTCGAGGGAATTCCTATGAGTACCATTTATGTGCTTTGTGTACGAGGAGGAGGGAAGTTGTCACATGAAATTTCTAATGTCATGTATATGTCACTAGCTTCACCAGCACATCTCCAAGATGTTTAGATCACACGTTTTATCTTTGACATATTACGATATATGTCTTCCAAATTAGAGCTATGCCTTTTAACAGGAAATGGTGCTTGCATCATTGAGACTGAATCTTTGTCAAAACTTGGCCTGTGCCATAATTGGATTGTCAACATCAATTCTTTGCTCAATTCTGGAAAACTTCTTGCGGAATTGAAACAGGGACGCACTTCTTGGCCACATATTTGTACTGCCACATAAATCAAGTAAGCAACCTAACTAAAAGGGAAAAACACGGCACAACAATTGTTTGAGCTTTGGCAAATTACCTTGTGCTGACTGTATTTCTCTCGGATGGCATGTAAATTAGAAGTATCGGTACTGCAACAAAGGCGATGGAGATCATTCACACAAGCACACAAATCAGAAGGCCGGTATTGTGTGTAATGCTGCAATATGGAATTCTGTTGCAAAATACAGAAATAGTAAGCCATCAAATTATACAAAACTTTCCCTCAATGGCGGTTGTGACGAGAAGCATACCCATGGTTTCTTTGAAGGGAAAAGTATAAATCTGCCAAGGAAAGTTGCTGAAGCAGCTATCAGTGATGGAGGATAACACAGCATGCTGTACTCCAAGAGAGACAATTCGGCAATAAAGTTGGTTAGGCACTCCAGTTGAAGTGAAGGTAGCTGAGAAAGTGGACGGGTAAGAAATCACCAAAATGTCAATATTTTAGAAAAGGAATCTACAACATTGAACAATAGTATTCTTTAATGCGTATTTAGAGCGCGAAAGATACCTCTTTGACATCATGAGCTGCTGCACGAACAAATCGTCTGAAATTATATTACATAAGAGAAAGAGTGAATGTTAGAACAGAGCAACTTAAAAGATTTTCCTAATCTTATTCATCAATTACAGTCGTTGGTAAGTACGTATTACCTTAAGAAACATTTAACTGTTGGGGCTGTCATTTCGAACTTAAGATAATTCAAAACAGCAGATTCCATTCGTAAAAGCTGCATTTAAATGAGTTTCGCAGAGATCTTCTCACTTCAAGTCATAGGAAAAAGGAACTTAAAACAGTAAAATTTAACCAACAAATTCAATGCATACCTCTTCTTTGATGTACGTATTATCAGTTATATAACAAAATTCCTCTACCTGTGGTGCACAAATCTCCTCGTATTTACTGTCAAACAGAACCAAAACTCAAATTATTGTTCTATATGTTAATTCTAGCATTCAGGGCCATAAAAAGGTATAAAATGCATCTATTTAGAAAACATGAAAAGGATATATTATGCTCCCTTACGAGGCAATCATCATGCAGGAAACACCAAGTAATTGTAATCTTTTTCTATTCATGGCATTCCCTGAAAGATACCGATCTACGTAGTTCACCGTCAAATACAATGTATCAGGTACAAGGCGATACTCCTCAGCCACCTGCAGTTGAAAAGTTGAAGTTTAGCATAATAAAAGGGGTTTCAGAACGAGATCTAACTTGAGCATAGACTTCTCAAAGAATAAATTAGCCCAAACTCCTTTTGTTTGCACCGTAACCACATCGATATTTTCTCTCTCTCTACAAATCACAGATTTCAAGACCCAAGACGTTTATGAACAAAAAAATACCTCAACAAGCCAGTCAATCAATATTGCACGCATGCTAACATTTATGTCATTCTGAATTCTCTCCATGAAGTCTGTGGAAGGCCTTTTATTTTCCTATGTTTCCAGAAATTGGAAAACATCCGAGATCAGAATACTATATAAATTATCATTATGAATTGATAGCAAACATTTGGCCAGCTAGTGGAGATGAAAGCAATAAGTCATTATATTCCATGTAGGAAATAAGAAACACAAGTCATTATTTTAACAGTGAAAAAACGAAGTGTTACCTCAGATTCACGTAGGTGCTTGTAGATATCACAAGCATAGGTTGCACAAAGCTGCGGATCCGAGCAAATGTTATCAATATTGACAACCTTGTCCTCTCTTTTCAAATCAACAACTATTTCCCCACTATATATGTTACCTGCAAACAAATGAAAATACCTTAGACTGAAAAAATGAAATACTATACTTCACTTCAAATAAGAAAAAAAAAAACGATCGTAATCAAAATTTTGATTGACCATGCAATTAAACATAAATGTGACTTAAAGTAAAGCAAAATTGCAGTAGTGCACAACCTTCTGGCTTGGTGGTACCACAAATGCTCAAATTGCTTGTCTTTCTCTGAATTGAATCAACAGCTGAGACATCCCTGTTGTCCAGATATTCAACTTCATCAGGACTCTTGATAGAATAAGAAGACAACGTTTCATCCATAGAAACGGACCTGACATCTGATTTAGCAGGAGAAACATCAAAGCTGCTCCTAACCGGCATAGAGACTCTGGCAACTGCAGGAGCAGCATCCTTCCTTTGTGGTAAGGAATTAGCCTTTGGAATGATAGTTGTGGCTGAGTTAATAGTCTTTAACTCACGTGATTTGTTACCACAAGCTGTTGATCTTGTGATGCTACTGCTTCTTGCGGGATCTTCTTTCTTGGTCTTGGCAGTTTTAATTGAACTTGACACCTTGCATTAAAAATCAAGCTAAGTCATGGATAAAACAAAACCTTAGCAACCAACTAACATACCCAAGCACTAAAGTTAAGCAGGTTTTTGTGATATCAATTGAACGGTATTCAATAAAAAAACAACGAACTTTTTGAATCATTAACGACTTAAGCATGTATTCCAAAAGTTTTCAACCTATTTAGCACAGAGGAAAGGAAAAAACAACAGAGAAAAATTTTAAACTGTTTTCTTCTTTTTACTATGAAGAAGATATTGAGGTTAGAATCCAAATTCCAGAACCTCCGACCTATTATATCAAAACCTCTCACCTGATTCACTTTAGAAAATTTTCAAATTTAAGAAAAAAAAATTGTTTTTCTTCAAATCTTTGCTTATAAAAATGAACTTTTCAGTCTCTTTACTTTTCATATACTCCTCAAATAAAATAATGCATTCTTATCGGTGGTTATCACCTCTTTATGTTCTTTCGACAATAGAAAACACTTTTAAATTTTTCAGAAAAGGTCGCCCTGGCCACAAATAACAAAACTCCAGCTGAAAAATCACACCGATTATAGAATTCTCATCACCAAAATCTCTAAAACTAAACTACAAATCTTCTTTTGGTCACACTGACAGAGACAATACAAATTCAAACACAAAAAGGATTTAAAAACCTCGTGTACCACAGCGCAACTTCACATTCGTGAAACATTTCCACAACAATAACATTATCCTTCAATAATCCAATTTACAATGCATGATACAACGTACTCCGATTCCAGAATCAAATTATTCAATATAAAACGAAAATGTTTTAACAAATCCTAATAATGTTACACGATCTCAGCGATGCCTTTCTGCAGATAAATCAATCAAAAAGTTAAACAGTAAAACGATCATTACCGAAGATGAGGAAGGCGCATTCCTCTGGTTTGTGATGTTGGCGAGCGGCGCTCTCTTCGCAGCCTTCCCCGACGGCACGACGGAGGAATGTCGTTTGGCCAGAGACGACGCCGTTGAGGAAGAAAACGACGAGCGACGATTCTGCGTCGACATTTCGTGTGCGCACGTGTTCGGAGAGAAACGATTTTTCATTTATAATGAACAAAACGGATCTTCGTTTTGTTGTTGTTGGCGCAGAATGCAGAGTAGGGAAACAGTGAAAGTTGGAAACTGGATAATTTGCTTTATTGTCGTAATTGTGAGAGGGTAGATGGGTTGGTTCAAAATCAGAACAAATCTGAACCGTTTATTGGGCTAGGTATTCGTTAGGAGCGGGTTCGGTCCCACGGATTTCAACGATTTCAAATTTCGTTATCACAGGTGGCAAACCTTTTCAAATTGCAAATTTCTCAGATACCACGTAAATCAAATATTTCTTTATTATTCAAATTTTATTTAGTTTCATGAAAACATATACACATTTTAGACTCAGTTTAATCTTGTTTTCTCCATTTTTAATGCAAGATTAGCGTGTATGATGAGTTTGCCTGCTTATAAAATACAAAATTCATTCAATTATTAACCATTCATTTGGGGTTTAATTTATTTATTATATGTTGTTTATGTGCTTTTAGTCATTGTAAAAATGTATGTCTTTACTTCTTGCAATTTTTCCAAATTTTACTTTTAATTTCCAAATGAAAAATTTATCAATGTTATTTTCTAATAAAAAAATAGTTGACATATATCACTTTTACTGTTAAATAAATTATCAATTTGTTTTACAAGTTAATCTTGTATGGTGTTAGTTGACATATATCACATTAATTGTTTCGGATGAATTTTCTAATAAAAAAATAGTTGACATATATAACATTAATTGTTTCGGATGAATTTTTGCTTTTTAGTACATTGTTTTTTAAAGAAGTACTTTTAATGCGTTAATATTTTTTTGGTAAATAATAAGTATTGGTATGTTGCGATTTTAGTATAATAAAAAAATAAAGTCTTATATTAAAAATTTAAATTTTATTAATTTTATTTAAATTTTATAATAATGAGTCTAATTAAATATACGTGTAATTTGTATTAATTGTCCCATCTGTTTATTAAAGAAAAATAGTTAATTTTAATACAAAGATAACTTTTTATTTATTTATTTATTTCGTTTTGTAAATTTAAAATCTTTTATGTACTTTTTTTAAGATTAATTGAATATTAACATTAATTGGTTCTCTAATAAAAATATATAATATTAATGTAATTCTAACAAAATTAATAAAATTAAAAAACTCAAACAAAATTAATTTAAAATTATATATTTTCTTATTATATTAAAAATGAAAATACGTGATTTCAGTACTTTCTTTAATAAACCAATTATTTTTTCTCACCTTTTTTTTTGGCATTTATATATTTTTGTAAAATTAATTGATTAATAGTTTTTTGTTCGGTCTTAGTTTTTACATCATTGTTTTTCGTTTGTGTTATATAATATCAACATTGATTACTAATGTGGCACAATCTCTTCATTATCCACTTTTTATGTAGTGAATTAAATGGAGTCATCTAATAAAATATTATTAGTTTGAGATATTTTATGGCTTCTTGATATTAACTTTTTTTTCTTGGCAATGTAATATTGTAAAACAAGACACCGAAATTTTGAAAAAGGAAACACGGAATAATACGTAGTATAGAGAAATAAAAAATCCACAAACATAAATTATTAACCTACTTAAAAGGTATCACGAAACTATCGTGGCAAAATAAATTATAGAACCTTAACCAATATTTATCACATGGAAACAACTTGCTCCTCACGTCATCGTGTAACAATGATAATTAACAGGAGAGACTGACATTAATGACAAACACAACTGAACAACTAAGCCTGATTAAAAAAAAATTGAGACAAAAAATAGGGTCTAAAAACTATTTCTTATAGATGAAAGGCTAAAAGCATAACTTACCAAAAAATTATTTATGAAATTATTTAGACAAATTAATGGCGTGATCAATCACGTAATGGTGTAATGATGGGACTGACTAAAAATTTATTTAACTCAACTTATTTCAAAAGAAAACCTAACATGGGACTGATTTAATGATGTAACGTATTATTGTTGTTTTTATGTTGAGTTTATGATTCATGCTTTACGTTAATTATTTCTAGTTATATGTATATCATTAAAATGTTTTAAAAATATTTTCGTTCTTTTAAATATTATCTTAATAAGAACATATATTAATACATTTTAGTACCATTTGTTCTATATTATATTTAATTTTAAAAATTAACATACATATTTACAAATAGAATAATGATATCACTATAATAGCGTTACATTCTTCTTGGTCGAAAAAAATAGAGACACTACTAGAATTGGCCTGATCGACCCCAATTGGACACAAAATAAAATATAAAAGATAGAGTAGGTCAAATTAAAGAATAAATAAAAAATAATATTAAATATTACATGGACAAAGTTGACATCACGAAATATATTTTTATCAACATAAACGTGAGTCAGGTTAATATTGTGTAGAGAAAGTAAATAAAAAATAAAAATATTAACAAAAAATGGGTCAAGTTCACTTTAAGATGGATGCAAATTAACCAATAAATAAAATAATAATATTAAACATTGTCCGGACCAGGTTAAAGCTAAAAACAATTTTTTTTTATATAAGTATCGGTCTAGCTAATGCCAAGTAAAAGAAATAAATAAAAAATAAAAATATTAATGAAAGAGCGACTCTAACCTATTATAAGATGAAGGCAAATTTAAAAATAATAATATTAAACAATGTGACGTTAAATGAGTTATATTTATAAATTAAAAATAGAAACATTAATGAAACACATCAAGTTACTCTAAATTGAAAGCAAACTAAATAATAAACAAATATAAAAATATTAAACTTTGTGTGGGTTAGACCAACACTAAAAAATAATTATTTATTAATATAAATGTCGATCTAGATGATGCTAAAAGAAATAAATAAATAAAAAATTAATAATAGAAGGGTTAAACTCGCTCTAAAACAGACACAAATTTAAAAATAGGTTTAATTAGTCGGATGATACCCATTTTCATTTAAATGTGTCAGTTTTTGTTTTTAAAAATGTGTCAATTAAGTCCCAACATTTGAAAAGGTAATTAGGTTTTTTTTTTACAAAAAATTATTAATATAGTTAAGAGTATTAATATTTAAAATGACTTACAAAATTAAGTATTCATATTTATATTAAAATTAATAGTAAAAGTCATGAATTAAGTTAAAAGTTTTAGTAATTTTTAGTAGAAAGGGACCTGATTAAAACATTTTTTCAAAAGTTGAAACTAGATTGACACATTTTAAAAAGTGGGTACCAAAGTGACACATTTAAACAAAAATGAGTATTATCCTACCAATTAAACCTTAAAAATAATAATATTAAACATTGTGTGGGCTAAAGTTATGCTAAACTAGTTGTATCTATGAATTAAAAAATAAATGAGGGATGCATTTACTTGATATTGCACACATTTTGTTTTCCCGATTCCCACGTGAAATATTTCCTTCTCTTTTTTTCCCACTTTTCAGGAACTCATTTTGAATTTCCCACTCAAGCTCATTTCACTTTCTCCCTCAAGCTTATCTCACTTTCCACCTTCCTCGAGCTCATTTCACTTAGAAAAGTGCTAGAGAAAATACGGGTGAAACCCTTTTCCCTTCTTCTCAGTTTCAGTTTTAGGTGAGGCACCTCATTTTCCAATTCAATTGAGGCCTAGATAAAGTGTTCCAAATAGATTTTGAAGATTGTGGCTTTGTTAGACATTGAAAGGTGTAGGAGTTGCAAACTAGACTATTTTGATTTTTCAATCTCGTACCTTATTTGTCTTGGGTTGGAAAACCAAGTTGCTCTTCCTGTGCAGAATCGAGAAATTAAACCTTTTCTGTTTTTGCAAACAATCTCTAATTGGGGATATTTATTTTTAAAAAAATGGCTGGCGAAGGTTAGGTCATCTCTAATTGAAATATTTATTTAAAGAAGAAAAAAGTTAGTGAGAATTGAGTGTGAGCTACACGAACACTATTGCCAATTGTTTGAAAAAAAATTGAACTTTTAAATATTTTTTTAAAATTAAAATAATTATTTTATCAATTTTACATTTTAAGTCATCATGTCTTTAAATTTAACTGATTTTATTTAATTTAACCATTTTTAAACTTAATCATTTTTTAATTATTAAACTCTATGAAATAAATAAAAACTATTTAAAATAGAATTTCATAAATTATTTTAATTTCATAGTTATAATAATAATAACAACAACACATGCGCTTTAACACATTTGTTTTCACTAGTTAATATAGAAATTGTTTTATCATCGATATAATTTATGTTACTCAAGTTGATTTCCCAAACCCTTGCAAAATTATTAGCCATCCTAGGTAGAGGTTGGGCTAGGATATGAAACTATAGTCCAAGTGAGTAAGATTATATAGGAAAAACATTCTAATTATGAGTAGGGAAGAAATAATCTTATAGATTGTACTTAACCTAACTTGAGAGAGAGGAAACTTGATTTCTACGTAGGGGAACCTTGAAAGAACAATTTGAGGTTTAAATTTCTCCTTAGATGAAAGTCACTTGTGTGCATAAACGTAGTCTTGAATCTGGTTAACAGTTGCAAGTCATGCAATGACCAGTTCTCAAGATCATTATCTATAAAAGTGGCTAGCCTTAGGTTTGAAGATCCTACAAGGGGCATGAGCAAGCTCTGAGGGCTCATGAGCAAGCTCTGAGTGCTCATGAGCAAGTGATAACGTTGTCGTTAAGCGATCAAATTACCACTACTTAACTTTAGCAACTTCAGTATTGCCAAGTTAGTAGTGAACAAACTAGTTAGGGTTAAGATAACCCTCAGTCGTCTCTCAATGAATACGAAATTGATTTCAAATATTTGAGTTTTATAAAAATCTATCCAAAATGCAATTAAAACTAGAAACTATAAAAATATGATGGGGTTTTGATATGCAAAGAATAAATGACACAAATAAGAGATTGTAAACACAGAAATAGTAAATAGTTCAATTCCACTGCTTTTTCAAAATAGGATTCTTCATCGGTTATCTAGAGATTATTGTTAAATTAATTATTGTTGTTGATTTACAAATCAATCAATGTAAAGTCTCAATTCATTTGTTGGCATTCTCACTTTTAATCAAAGTACAATCTCAATTAAAAGTGAGAAGTTTTAGATTATCCATAGTAAATTCAACCAAAGTACAATCTCAATTAAATTTTACTATACCTAATCATGTTTATTCATTTGTTTCCTCACCAAATAGAAAACTTAATTAATCAAAGTAAAGTCTTGACTAATTTTAGTTAAAATGATTACCTTTAATCAAAGTAAAGTCTCAATTATTGGAAAAAACTTATTTAATCACATGAAAGTTTCTAAATAAAATCAAAGTAAAGTCTCAATTGAATTTAAAATCTCTTTCACTCATATGATTAGCATGTGTGTAGATTTAAAATCATTATTTTCTATTCAATTAAGAAGCAAAGGACATAGATAAACAAAAACCATAACAATAATCAAAATAACAAATACATAAATTCATCTAACCTCAGAATTCAATTAAGAAATTATAGTGGAATCAACACTAAAAGCTTAGCCCTCCATGGCTTGGATGGAATACATGATAATATGATGAAGGAAAGAAAATAAAAATAAAGGAAGAATGAGAGATGTGGTGGATGACGGTATTTTCCAAAACCAGAGAGTTGTTAAGTGTCTTCTTCTGCCCCCTTAGGCCTCTCTTTATAGACTTCAATTGGACTTGGACTTTATTTGTTCGGTTGCTAAAATCTTTTATCTTTATTTAATTAATTAGCAACTTAATTTTTGTCCAATTTCCAATTTTGCCCATTTTGTTTAACCATTTTTACAATATTGACCAGAATTTGATCAGAGTTGATTGCTGCTTTGACCAATTGACCTGTTGACCAGTTTGACTGTGCAATAGCAGACTACATGTGACAGAGTGCACTTTCTCTCTCCAGAATTAGGGTTTCTGATGCAATGCAATGGAGGAATGAGCTTTAACGGCTGTTGCGTGGACATTGTTGGTCACGGTGGTGGCTGATGGATTACGGAACGCTGATTATGCTAATGCGTGCTGCGATGGTTGTCGGTGCGGTGGTGTAGTGGTCTTCTTCTTCTGCGAGGCGCTACTGCTCCGATCTGGCTCGCATCGTTTATAGTGGATGGTGGAGTGTGAAGGTGTTGCACGAAAATGAAGACTTTAGTCGCTGCATTCTTCGGTTGTTGCAGGTTGTGGTGGTGATGCGACGGTGTGCGCGAATCTGGTTCGTGGAAGAAGATGATGCGAGGTTTCCATGGCTGCGCAAATCTGGATCGTCTTCAAGCACGGAGGATGAAGGTGCATGAACAGTTCAGGCGAGTTGCAAAGATGATGGAAGCCTGTGAAGGTGGTGGTTCGTTGCGAAGAAGATGACCGTGCCGCTGCTGGTTCGTGAATGGTGGATGCGTTGATGAACGAAGGTGTTGCTGGTCCAGGTGCGGTGCAGCTGCTGCGGTGGCTGTCATGATGAGTGGCAGTCTGCGACGTGTTTTTCGGCGAGTTGACGTTGGATGGCATGGAGGATGGCGGCTGCCGACATGTTGATGGTGGGAGAGGAGAAAGATTAGGGTTAGGGTTTCATTTTGGAAGATGGTGACGTGGCAAGCTCTGATTGGTCAATTTGGTGGTCCACTTGTAGAAGGAATGTGTAAATAAAATCTGGAGGTGCATTTAGCTCTTGACTATTTCTTTCCAGAATTTGCTGATTTTTGACTTATTTTGTAACTTTGAATATTTCAAATCCACACTTTTAATGACCTAAATTAAACTTCAGCTGCATTAACAAACGTTAGAATATCCAATAATATTTTATGCAACTAAAATCAATTTTTACACCATTTTTACCTTACGTACTCAATAAATCCAATAATCACAAATCCTAATTAAATCAATCCTTGAGCACAAAAATTCTATTAAATCCCCAAATTTAAACATTAAATGAGGGCAAAAATTTGAATCATCAGCAAGTTGTGAGGGAAAACATCAACTCGAACAACACCTTTGCCTTTATACATTAAAGGGAAAGCATATTTAGAAATATGCATGATAATGGGGAACTTAGTGTTCTTAGTGGTACTTGGATGAACTAGTCCAAATGCAAAGAAGGTATTCATAGTATGTTGTTGATACAATTTGATAGGATTTTAGCATTAGTGGCACTCTTAAAGAAATGTGTTAAGCATTATCAAAAGCTCAAAGATATACATGATCCTTCCATTCTTCAAAGTCATCGCTTTCTTCCAAATGAATATGATCAAGTTCATAAGTGAATTACATGTAAATAGGTATTGACTCGTGAATCCATGGGAGATGTACCACAATCATCTCTATCAAACCAAATCATCATTGGTAGAGTATGTTACTAACATACATCCATGGATTGTGGCGAAGTCTTTTAAAACTACCACTACTAGTCGTTTCATTAATGAACGAAGTTGGTTTAGTAGCCAATACCCATTATGGAACAATCCATATAGATTCATCAACCATGACATTACGATTGTTAAATTGGAGGCAACTATTCCTCATGGGACTCTCTTGTAAAAAGTAAGAGCCATTGGATTCTTCACAATCTTATCCTTTAAAGGTAGTAATAACATCATGATCATCATCATGGGTGTTAGTTGGTGTGTTCAAAAACTATTAGATGACAGTTATAATTCTCTATTATAACATTTTGCCCATCTATATGATATTGATGAATATACAAGTGCAAATTCGTGCAATATTAAGTTTGTTGCTTCAGTCTCTTTCCCTGTCAAGTTATTATGTTCCAAAGTCTCTATCATTTCTCCAACATCTGGTATCAAGAGCCAGCAAGATCGATGGGGCCTGGTGTCTTCTCAACTAATCTACCCACTCTCAATGGCAAGAATTGGGATAGATGGCATGTACAAATGAAGGCGATTCTTAGGTATTAAGAAGCTGCAGAGATAGTTGAAGATGGGTTCCAAGTGCTAGGCGAGAAAGCCACAAAAGCATATAAGATGCTTTATAGAGTAAACAAGAAGCGTGACTGTAAAGCTACCATTCTTTCTACATCAATGTGTTGAAGATGCTTCTTTTGAGAAGATTGCAGGTGTTGCAACTTCAATGGAGACGTGGCAGATTCTTGAAGCATGTATTGAAGGGGCAGAAAAAATCAAGAAAGTAAGATTGCAAACAATGTGGTGTCAATACAAATTGATACAAATGAGAAGTAGTGAGACAATAGCCTAATATTTAAACAAAATTGTGACCCACGAATGTAATGAAGAATTGTGGAGAAAAGATTACAGAGCGAACTATTATTGAAAAGATTCTGCGAACCTTGAGTTTTAGATTCGATCATATAGTAGTGGCAATTGAATAATAAAAAAAGATTGAAGACTTGAAGGTTGAGGAATTGTAAGGGTATTTGGAGGCTAACGAATAGAGATTAATCGAAAGATAGGGTGAGAAATCAGGAGACCACTGAGCTTTACAAGCGCAAGCCTTGAAGAAAAACAATTTTAGTTTCAGAGGAAACTATCGAGGTCATGGTCAAGGAACACGTTCTAGAGGTGGTTTGGGAAGATCTTGGCAGAATCAAGATTTTGAGAAGAATGTTGAAGATAGGTTAGAGAACTCGTATACGTAGATGAACTCCAATCATTGGAGAGGAGGATAGGAAAAGCTCGATAAAAAAAATAGTTCTCCTAGCCTTAAACAGAACATTCAAAGTCAAGCTCAACACTATAGAAACCCAATGTTTTTCCATTGTAGTATTATACGAATCTTGGGTTTGGCACTTAAGGATGGGGCATCTGAATTTGAATGACTTGAGTCTATTGGGAACTCGAGGTATGGTTTCTGGTTTACCTCATATGGCAATTCCGAAAAAGGTGTGTGATAATTGTTTGATAAGTAAGCAAACTAGAAAGAAATTTAGCTTCTAAACTAGGTCAAATGCTAATGATATTTTACACATTGTTTACTCGAATGTTTATGGTTCTTTTGATGTGCCTTCATTGAGAGGAAATAGATACTTTTTCTATCTGTGGATGAGTTTAGCATAAAGATGTGGTTGTAATTGCTTAAAGAAAATAGTGAAGTGTTCATTATCTTTAAGGAGTTTAAAGCACTTATGGAAAATCAATCAAGGTGGTCTCTAAAGGTGTTAAGAACTGACCGTGGGGGAGAGTATACATCTAATGAATTTGAGAGGTTCTGCAAAGGGCATGAAGTTGTTCATGAGGTGGTTGCTCCCTACACTCCTTAACACAATGGAGTTGTGGAAAGAAGAAATCAAATTGTTGTGAACATGATCAAAAGCATGCTAAAACAAAAGGGTTTGCCATACAAGTTTTGGGGTGAGGCAGCGATGATTGCTTCTATATGCTCAATAAATATCCAACCAAGAAGCTTGAAGGAAAAGTTCTAGAGAAGGTGTTGACATGGACAAAACCCTCTGTTAAGAATTTGAAAATCTTTGGTTGTTTGAGCTTTAAACATGTTCCAAATCAGCGAGGGAAGAAATTGGATGTTAGGAGTGAGCCCATGATCTTTCTTGGTTACAACTCTATAAGTTCTTATAAAATGTATAATCCCAAAACCTTTTAGGTGTGTATAAAATATGTAGTTTGATGAATACAGTTCTTGGCAAGAATCTTAGGATTCAAATGTTCCAAATTTGCAGTTTATTTGGGAGGAAAATACTCTTTTTGAGAACATAAATTGTGCTGAAACACAAAAGGCTCCAAACAGACCAACCAGGATTAGATATGCACCTTACTTGTTCACTGATTATCAAATTTATACTGATGATGTTGTCATTGAAGAAGGAGAATTGGTTCAACACTTGGCACTCATGGTTGACCTTGAACCAATTATGTTTAAAAAAGCCATTACAAAGACCACTTGGAAGACTGAGATGGAAGAAGAAGTGAAAAGTATTGTGAAGAATGAGACGTGGGAAATGATTGATTTACCACAAGATAAGACTCTTATTGATGTGAAATAGGTCTTTAAGGTGAAAGTTAAACCAGATGGTTCATTGCTAAAACACAAGGCACAGTTGGTGGCAAAAGGATTCATGCAGAAGAAGGGTCAAGACTAATCTGATGTTTTCACACTTGTGGCAAGGTTAGAAACAATAAGGCTGATTGTAGCTTTGGCCAACTTGAGACACTAGAAGTTGTGGCAATTGGATATTAAATCAACCTTCCTTAATGGTTGGTTAGATGAAGTAATATATGTTGTCAAACCCACTAGTTTCATGAAGAAGGGGAATTAACACAAAGTTATGAAGTTGAGAAAAGCTTTGTATGGGTTGAAGCAAGCCCCTAGAGCTTGAAACAATAGAATATACACTTTTCTCCTAGGCCTTGGCTTTGTGAAATGTCCAATTGAGTATGGAGTTTATGTGAAAATTGTACAATTGAACCAATTGATCATTATATGCCTTTATGTGGATGACTTGCTCATAATTGGTAGCAATACAACAGATATTGAAAAGATTAAACAAAATCTGAAAATGGAGTTCAAAATGACAGATTTGGGCACATTGTCATATTTCTTGGGGTTAGAGTTTTTCTATACAGAGAAAGGTATCATTATGCATCAAAAGAAGTATGTCTTAGAGGTTCTAAGCATATTCAACATGTTTGACTACAATTATGTTGAGACTCCAATAGAGACAAAACTAAATCTCACTATAAGAGATGGAGAAAAGCCCATAGATGCAACTATGTTTAGAAAAATGGTAGGCAACTGGAGGTTCATTTGCCAAAGCATGCCTAAAATTGCCTATAGTGTTGGATTAATAAGCAGGTTCATGAAGGATCTAAAATAATCTCATTTGTTGGTTGCAAAAGGAATTATTATGTATTTGAAAGAGACCTTGAATTTCAGGATTCTATTTTTGAATGAGAAGAATGAAGAAAATGGTCAGTTGTTGTTGACAACATACTTTTACTCAGATTGGAGTGGTGATGTAGTAGATAGGAAAAGCACCATGGGTCAAATTTTCTT